>Ga0256404_1002130_pt1 | contig 44850 bp, 38 predicted proteins | sample RumenRJG_01DNA_FD_185990 | JGI IMG/M metagenome (GOLD analysis project Ga0256404, IMG submission 185990) | Bovine rumen microbial communities from Lethbridge, Alberta, Canada - RJG_01 | ecosystem: Host-associated > Mammals > Digestive system > Stomach > Rumen | place: Canada: Alberta | collected... | reverse complement strand
CCGAAAACGCCGAACTCTGGCCCGACATCGAGGTCTATAACTCGCCCGAAGACTACATCAACGGACGCGACCCGCAACTCGAGGCCGCCATCCGCCACCTGTTGGGGCAGTAACACCGTTCCATCAACAAAAAAAATCGAGGCCCGAAAGCCTCGATTTTTCTATGATTCGCCCAGCGAAACCCTTAGTCGTTATCCACCATCGGGCGAACCGACTGCGGCATAGTAGCACTATTTGTTTGGAGTGGGCTTACAGAAGTAGAAGTGATGAAACTCAAGTGTCTTGATTCAGCCTTTCCTGTATGATCACTGGGTGCTGCTGTCGATTGATGATTCTCGCCCCACCAGATATCAGTATTAATTGCCGCTGTAGCCGACCACACCCAACTTTGTGTATTATAGTTTCTCAATCCAGCATCGGCCAAGCGTCCCGTCGCAGGGAAGTAAACGGTTGGTCCCGTTTGCCATTCTGTGGTATAGAAATAATAGCCATGATCGAAGTCTCCGCTGATATTTCTATTGCCCCCTGATTGACTTCCTCCGCTTTTGGTAAATCTGGTGAATGCACCCGATGGCGGCATCTTGAAGCCTGCTGGGCAGGGATCGTAGATGGTCTTTGTCACATTCGAAACCACTACATGTGGATAAGCCAATCCCTCTGGTGCGTGAGTATTTACACCAGGTTTCTGGGTTGTGACGGCTTGTTGTTGTTTCGCATCCCATGCATTGACATAGAACTTATTGGCCCACCTACTACCGATTCCACCAGTGTCACCATCTGGTCTACACAATCGGCTCAACGGATTTTGTATAGAGCGACCATAGGTGGAACCCCCTGCAAACTCATCACGTTTCACGTAACTACCCCATGGGTAATATTTACAATAGAACGGAGCCTGCTCGGCCGGCGAACCTTCTGCATCGCCACCAACGCCGCCACCGGGTAACGCATCCTTGCGACCCCACTGGTATTTGGTGTCCCAATGGCACTTATACTCCACATCGATGGTTACTCCATGCTGGGTGATGATTCGCTTAACTTCTTCACCCGTTTCTGCCTGACGGAACGTAACCCTGATGTATCGCGTGGGGTAGGTATGTGTTGTTCCATCTTCTGCACGCTCAACATAGCCGAGGTTGTAGTTAGAAATGGCAATGTTTGTCGAAGGTATATCGGCACCATTCGTACCAGTGGGGCCGACATGAAATGCGGGGGTCACAATATTTGTGACCTCGGTATTCCAGTTGTGGTCGGTGATGTAAATTTGCCAACTCCACATGATCCTACCCAAATTGTCTTTGACGGCGATGACGGCGTTGCCCTGCTGGATGGTTTCCTTATCGACACGGAACTTCACAAACTTATCGACCAAGCCATCTGCTCCGTCGGTGGTGATGGAAACGTCTTTGATGACGCTCAACTCTGTTCCTTTCTCCGTGTGCTGGAAGTCGTGCCAAACCACTTCGGCACTCGTAGCATTGACTTTGTAGTTGGTGGCTGTCACAAGGTTGTCGAGATAGTCCACGAAGGTCTGCGTACCCGTCACATAGGAACCCGTTATATATTCTTTGAATTTATAACGTTGCACTTTATCAACTACATTACCTTTCTGAGTAACCGTCACTCTAAAATTGTAAGTGGCATTGGCAACCGAGTAGCTTTCCGGCGCATTGATTGCTCCCTTTTTAATCGTGTTACCCATGACGAGCGGAATCTTGTAGTAGCCGCCTTGACGCACGATGTAGCAGTTGGCCGTTGTGCGACCAGACCATGCCGTGGTGTTATCGACTTTATACAGCGAGAGGTCGAGGGGATTCGCCTCCGTTCCTTTTTCATCAAGATTGCGCAGAATGCCTTGACGGCGGTGGAAATTTTCTTCTGCAGCCGATTGCGAATCGACAACGGGAGCGTAGGTAGTGCCGCTACCAGTGTCGCCAGAGCCGCTTTCGGTCATCTCCTCCAACCATTTGGGCTTCGCACTCACGGAAGTCCAAGACGTTCCGTTGTTGGAAACCTCGTAGCCTTCCACTTGCCAAGCAATGGGGGTGGGGGTCTTCGTTGGGCCTTCTTTCCGGTAGCTTGTCACCTTGAATGAACCTTTTCCATCCAGCACGTTGCCTGCATAGTCGAACGTGGGATCGGTTGTTACAGTGAAGGTGAACTCGGGTTTGTAAGGCGTGTTGGAAATGGTGTAGGTGTAGGCATAGCCCTGCTCCCACGTCTGACCCTCGAGAGAAGCATAGAAAGTAAGGGTTTCCGACGGGTTGTTATCGTCATAAAGCGAGACGACTGCGTAAGCCCCCGATTCGAGTGTCTGGGGCATCACAATGAAAGTTTTGCCCACGTCGCTCGGATTGTTCGGAGAGCCATCCTTGGTAATCAATTCGTTGGCACCGTCGGTCGTCGAGAAATCCAAACCTTCGGCATAGACAATCTGGGCGTTGGACGGACTACCCCAGCCACTACCGAAGGTGTAGGTGTTGGTCGTCTTGACGTTTGTCAAAGAAATCTTCTTGATGGTATAACCTTTCGAGAAGTCGCTGCCCAACTTGAAACGGACAGCCGACAGCACATGTTGGAACTTGAACAGAATGTGGCGAGCGTTGACCTGCTCCGAGGGGCCGACCATCAGGTCTATCTGCTCGACGGAATTGGTTCTGGTCGTAAACTTGAAACTTGTATTGGAAGCCTCTGAAACGCCGGTGGCATTCGCCGGGGCAACACCATAGAAAGTGTTGCTGCCCCAAGTTACGCTGCCACTGACCGACCATTCGTTGTCGTGTTTCCACGTGGCCAAAGCGCCATTTTCAGGGGCATCGGTTCCGAAAATGTTGAAATTGTCATAGAACGACTCCTTCACGAAATGCTCCCTGCCCTGACCAGAAGAGCCGTCGTGGCCGTTCATCAGCGTGCCGCGAGTCTCCTCGGCAACGTCGGCCGATGACTCAATGGCAACGGTGTGACCCTTACCCTCGAAACCGTCGATGGCATCGCAATGGAGGTAGATGGGCTTGCCCTCGAACGGCTCGTTGAAGGCAATGACGTCTTTCACGCCAGCTGCCTGCATCTTCTGGTAACTAGACTCGAAACGAGCAGCGCGAGTCGGCTGAGGGTCGTCCCAGCCCTGGTGGATGCTCACACCGATACTTAAATTCTGGTTGGATGAGGGGTTGTTGACTTCAACTTCCTCTGAACAGGACGAAAAACCAAATGCCACAGCCACAACTGCGGCCATTCCTGTCAATATCTTCTTGTAGTTCATTTCTTTGATTGGTTTTCAAATGTTGTCTTGAATACTTGTTTGCTCTCTCTTATTCAACGTCAATCACGACCAGTTGGCCATTTTGAAGTTCTTTCACGGAAGTATCCCAAACGGAACGGAACTGGAATGTACCAGTCGTGTAACCCGGAGGAAGACCGCCATTGTTCCAGTTGAGCGAATTGCCGTCTTGTTCGTTCCAGTGGAAACCGTCTGCATGGACAGAAGGACCCATCATCGGAGCAAGTTCGCAGGGAACTGTCCATGTCTCGGGGCGGCAATATGCTTGCCGTCCTGTCTCATTCATTCTTGTTTTCATTTCTTTCATATTTTAATAATGTATGATTTGTCAAATGGCTCATGATTAAAATGTGCTAATCGGGCGAACCGAAAAGGTACACAAATTTGTATAAGCGTGCAAAATTAGTCAAAAATTTTTATTTTTGTCGCATCCCCTTTCACCAAAGTTGTACTTTTTACACTAATTAAACATTTGAAACGCATAGTTAAGATTCTTTCGTTAAAAATCGAAGAACCAATATTTTAACTACACACAAAAAAATCGAGGCCCGAAAGCCTCGATTTTCATTCATACCCTACTGCGGTCAATTCTCATTTTCCAAGTCATCATTGAAGGTATAGTATTCGTCGAATGGCTTGCTGTTTTTGGCGCGGCTGAAGGAACTCATAAAGTCGTCATCGTCGAAATCATTTTCCTTGCTTAATTGCATATCCGTACTCATCGAACCCGTAATCGGATCGATCAGCAACATGGGAATATCCATGATTTCTGGCTTGATATAATTTCTTTTCATCGTTTTTCCTTTTTCAATGTTTCAAGATATTCCAAAGCAACTTATTTGACAGTGACTTTCTTACCATTGTGGATATACACACCAGGCTGTGTCGGCTCGCCATTGAGACGCACGCCGTTCATATTGTACCAGCCTTCTACGAATTCTTTCCACTTGTCGTTCAATTCCCTGACACCTGTCACATCGACGATTTCCTTTTCCTCATTGACAAAGAAGAAGTTGAAGCCCTTAGCCGTTTGGGGATTGAACTGTGCTTGGGACTGTTCGTCGTAAATGTCTTCATACGGGATGTAACAGCGGTTGGTGTTAAGTTTGTTGCCTCTGTAGGGCCAGAAACCGATGACGGGCCAGGCCGAAGTCTGGTTCTGAATGCCGAGCGTCAGAACTTTATAGGGTGTGAGGTCCTTTGGCTCATTTGTGGTACCACCGAAATAGGTGCTTGTCGTGGTTATTTCTTTGCCACTACCGTCTTTGAGGTAGTAGTTGTAATTTGCGTTGTTGATGTGGACATCATATTTCGGAGCAATGAAGCCTCGCAGAACATTCTTGCTGTGGGGTTCGGTGTTCAGAAGTTCGATGGCCTCTGCCAAAGGAGTAACATAATCCGTTTTCACCTCGCCATCGTTGAGTTTTTCCATTCCATGCAGCACATAGTCTTCTTGGGCATTGTTTCCTCGGAGGTTTTCCCAGCCCAATACGGCTACTTCACGAATGGGTTGGAAGGCGTAGAGGCCGGCGGGCTGTTCCACCTTCTTTTCCGGATCTTCTGAATCTACTTTTGAGAGCACCCTCACATAAACCGGCGTGTTGGCGGGAAGAATCTTGTTCGAGTGGCCATCGCCGCCGAACAGTTCTGCCTTCAGCTGTCCGTCAACTCCCTTGCCGCGCACCTCGAAAACACTTCTTTCGTTGATACCACTGATGGTATAGACCGACACTCCCTCAGGAATCAGGGCATCGTAGTCGAGTATAACGGTGCTGGAATAGTAGTCCACATTCGCCTCACCATACTTGCTGAGTTCGCTTGCAGAAAAGTCGTTCTTCGACACAGGGTTCACATTCAACAGGTAAGGGAAGAGGTGCATACGCACGATGATGTGGGCTTCGTCTTTTTGGTCGATTCCCTCATCTTCATTCACAACCAAATCGTCGTATCCCTCCAGCGAGTAGTTGTCGGTATCGTCGGGAGAAACCGTGTTGGCGACGCGCGTCTGGCGGAGACCCGTGTTGAACTTGTAGGACAGCACGCAGTCCGTCAGGTCTTGATCTTTGAAAGCACCGAAATCTTTTGTGATTTCTGCCTGCGAATGCAGGAAGATGTGCTGACCAGAGTGACCCGTCGGGCAGGGATAGGTTCCTTTGAAATTTTCCCATCCTTCCAATTGGTTAGTAACGATGTTCGGAATTTCCTGCACCTTGCACATCCATGGTTTGGCTTCACTTGCAATCGGTTTCTGACCCTCATTGTTGTTAAAGCGTGCATCGTGGAGGTTTCTGTAGAGTCCGAAGTCGTTGTCCATGCGATGGGTGAATCCGCCGTTTTCCATGTGGAGAGCCACCCAGTCGTAATCGCCTCGCGTGTCCATCCATTTTCCTCCTTCCTCAGAACTCCAGTGGCCTTTCACGATTTCTGCGGGCAGCCAACCCACTTGGTATTGACAGCTGAGAGAAGTCACTTTATCCATATTTAAGTGGGTGAGGTCGAGCGTGGTGAGCATGTTGTTCGTACAAGCCAACTCTGTCAGACCCGGCCCGACTTCGCTCAGATCCAATTGTTTCAGCAAGTTGCAGTCCACGAGCAGTTTCTGAAGACCGTCATGGCCAGAAACACCATCCCAACAAACCATGTTGCTCAAGTCGATTTCGCGCAGGCGGCAGGTGTATATCAACTCGTTGCCGTCCTTGTCTTTTCTGACGAATTTTGTTCTGTCTTCCTCGTTGTCTTCAGTTGTTCGCAGGGTATAGCTGCCGCCATTCACCTGAATATTCCTCATTTTTGCAATCTCAGCTATCGTGCGTCGGCCATCTGCGCCATCGTCTGTCGTAGGCACCAACAAGAAGTCCAGATTCTCCCATCTGTGGCGCTTGGCAATAAAGGTATTGAGTTTATTGCAGAACTTCATGCTGATGTCGCAATTGCCTTCGTCATCTACCAAACCCGTCAACAAGCCCTGGTCCATTTCGACGCGAGTCATCTCTTTGCAGTTATCTGTGTTGAGTTTGGTCAGCAACGTGTTCATACAGTAGAGTCCCGTTATGTTTTCGCAACCCGACACATCGACTTCTTCGATATTGTTGTAATAAATCCAAGTATCTGCTGATACTTGAGAAAAACCTTGGGACAGGACAAGCGGACCCGTAAGACCCGTACATCCTCTCAACTTAATGACGCGCAAGGGATTGTTGGTGTTGTATGCATCGACGTCTGTAATCGTATTTTCATATCCATAGCTGCTAAAACACTTAGGAATGGGTGTAATCCAGAAACCGGGCGACTCATTGGGGTCTTTTCCCTTTAACAGACCTCCAGTGATTCTCTCTTGAGCTACCAGATCCGTGTGCCACGAGAGATCGACTTCTTCCAAGGCCGAGAACATGGCTCTGAACGTGATGAGTTTCGGCGCGATGGGTTCTGCCGTTGCAGGGTCGTCGCCGCCCGAGAAATCAATGGTCTTGATTCCGCTGCGGGAAATGTCCAAGAATGTCAGAGTGGTGTGGTCCTTCGTGAGGATGAGTTCTTCCGAAAGCGGGCCTGTGTGCGACAAAGACTCCAGATTGGGGAATTTGCCGGTAGCGTCGAAAGTCTTCATGTTGTTCACCTTGAGCGTGGTCAGCGTGGCCTCATTGCCATCATTGCCATTCCAATCGACTTCTGTTTCCGGGCTGTCCCACAGGTCAAGCTCGAATTCTGTGCGACCGCTCGGAAGCGTTACTTTCGATGCGTTGTTGATCTTCAGATACACCAAGTTGGGGTAATCCTCGAAACTAATCTCAGTGGGTGTTCCCATATCGACGGTAATTCTCTCAGAATCGTTGCCAAACAGAATCAGGTTCTCGTTCAACACAAAGCCCGTATTGGCAAAATTCAACTCAAGTCCGTATGCCCGGAGATCCCATGGTGATCCTATCGTGTAATTGTCGCTCAGGCTGTTTTCTGTGTTGCTGATGTCCAGATTTTTCAGTTTGCCTGCGGTGGGCAAGGTCAGGCTGGTCAGCGATGTACAACCGCTCAGGCTCAGCGATGCCAGTTTGCTACAGCCCGATACGCTTAAATTCGTGATGGGTGTGTTGTCGGCAACCAATGACGTCAGAGCCGTATATCCCGTCACGCTAAGAGAAGTCACTCCTGTGTCGGAGATGTCTAAAGTCTGCAACTTGGTCTTGGTTGTCGGCAAGGTCAGCGAGGTCAGCGAGGAGCAACCTTTTGCGTTGAAACTTGTCAAATTCGAGCACCCGGACAAGTCCAAAGAGGGCGTGATGCCTGTATTGGAGCAGTTGAAGGTCTTCAACGCGCTTGCGGTGCTGGGCATGGTCAGCGTAGTCAGCGTAGGATTATCGCTAATCTCCAGTGTCGCAATCTTCGTGCACGACGAGAGGTCTAAACTCGTAAGTTGCGAGTTTTTGGCTCTGAGGACTGTCAGCGTTGTGGCCGAGCCCGTCGGAATCGTCAGTTCGGTCAGTTGTGTGTTGCTGATGTCCAGCGTGCCCAACTTAATCGTCTCCTGATTGAACGTCAGCGAAGTCAGTTTCTTGTTCTTCGACAGGTCTAAAGTCACCGACTTGGCATTTCCCGATTTGATGGTAAGGGACTCAAGTTCTGTGAAATACTCAATACCCTTGAAATTCATTGTGGTCGTCGAAGTTCCGTTAGGGGCTGTCGTGGTTTTATTATTGCCATACGAATACGGCCCAATGCCAATTTCTGTCACTTTTTCCAAGTCTTCTTTGTAGAACTTGGTTCCATCGTTGTTAAACGCTCTTCTCCAGAACGGACGCAAGTTGGTGTCGCCAAAATAGGTACTGTTGTTCGCAGTGATGTACCATCTTCCGTCGCCATCGTCAAGATACTCCAGTCCCCCGTATCGGGATCCGTCACTTTCGTTTGCGCCATCATGCTCATCGGGAGCAGCATGGCTACGATTGCAATAAGTAAAAGTCTTTTCTTCATATCTTATTGATTTGATGATGATTTCTTCTATGCTTTAGTTATTATTCTCCAATTTTTTTGTTCTAATTTTTCATCACGCGCACGCGCACGCACTGATAGGGTCTGCAAAGTTAAGGGGTTTTCATAGAATATTCATTCATCATTTTATGTTTTTATTTTATTTTAACTTCTTTTCTTATTTCGTTAACATTATTTGTGAACAAAAAAATCTCCCTTCCGCACGCGGCGAAAGGGAGGTTCTTCTGTACGAAAATTCCAATGTGGCAAAACAGGAATGTCAGTTAATCATCGTAATTTGCATCCCAATCTTGCAATCCGAAGGATTTTTTTTCATCTTCCCACAATTCATCAAAATCCTCTTCGTCTTCTATATCGAATTCCTTAGCTAAAGGATCATCGTCTGTTCCGAAAGATTGATTATTACCTCCAGGAACATAATCAAGGATATCCTTATCAAAATAAGGAACTATCTCGATTTCTGGTTTGATATACATTTTCATATTCATCATTTAATCATTACCTTTTGTCCATTGTGAATATACACACCGTGCCGCGTCGGACGCTTGTTGAGGCGAACGCCCTGCATGTTGTACCACACATTCTCGTCAGCAACTTTCTCGTTCACCGTCTTAATGCCGGTCGTCTCGCCGAGTACTTCCTTGCTAAAGAAGAAATTGAAACCTTTGGCCGTAGAGGAGGTTGTTGTGCCATAAATATTTGAGAACGGAATGTAGCAACGGTGGGCACCAATTGTCGTGCCATTGTAAGGCCAGAAGCCAATCAGCGGATAGCCTTTTTTCTGGTTCTGGGTGCCGAGAGTCAGAATCGTTCTCTTGGGAATGTTAGTTCTGGTGCTCTCAGAATATTTATTGAATAATTCGTCGTTGATGTCCGTTGTTGGATACTTAATGCCACCGTAGCCTTCCAAAATGTTGTCACTTTCGGACATGCCATCCACAATGGCCTTTGCGTGATCGTAAGCATCTTGTAGTTTGACGGGATAATCTTCTGCTACATTCTGATCCAAAATCTCTCCACTATTCACCGATTCCATACCATGGAGTATATAGTCGTGTTGCATATTTTCTCCGCGAAGGTTCTCCCAACCCTTCAAATCCTTGTCACGGATAGCTTTGAAGGCATAGAGGCCTGCAGGTTGGGGAGTTTTGGCTCTGACATATACCGGCGTAAAGGCGGGAAGAATTCTGTTTTCTCTTCCATCGGGACCATTCACACTGCCATCGCCTCCGAACTGTACCATATCCAGTTGTCCATCGACCGGCGTTCCGTGCACATCATAATCGCCGTCTTCCGTCGGGCCTTTGATGCACCACACCGACACGCCATTGGGAATCAAAGCGTCGAAGTCGAGATAGATGGTGCTGGAGAAATAATCGACTCCTGCCTTCTCTGCAGAGAACTGGTTCTTTGATGTCGTGCTGACATTGAGAATGTAAGAGCCCAAGTGCATACGAATGACGATGTGTCCCCATTCTTCCAACAATTCATCTTTTGTGTAGCTCACGTATGTTGGGGGATCTCCCTCAATTTCTTCCTGGAATATGGTGGGATCGTCGTAATAGGTTTGAGCCGCATTCTCGTAGTCGAATTCTGCTGCCGGATATTCTATCAGTGAATAGTCGTCGGGCTGGCCATCGCCTACACCGTCAAGTTTGCCGGAGATTTCATTGGCAACCTTTTTAAGCAAGAATCCAGTTTTGAATTTATAGGTCATCACTTTGTTCATCAAATCTTGGTCGGCTGTTTTTCCATTATTGTCTTCCTTGATATCGCTTTGCGAGTGGAGGAAGATGTGCTGACCCACGTGATTTGTTGGGCACGGAGAATTCTGCATAAATTTGTCGGCACCAGGCAGTTCAGATGCTGCAACCAAATCGATTTCGCTCACCTTACACATCCACGGATTTGACTCTGACGTGATTTCGTCTTTACCTGCGTCGTCGTTGGCTCGGGCATCATAAAGATTGTGGTAAAGTCTCAAGTTTTCATCCAAAGAGTGGGTAAATCCTTTTTCTTCTTCGATGTGGAGAGCCACCCAATCGTGGGCGCCAGAGTTTGCCAACTCATCGTCAAGGTTGTCATATGTCTTCCAGTTGTTGGTTGAACTATCCCAGTTTCCTTTCACCACTTCTGCACTTTCGAAGCCGACTTGGTATTTCCAGTTACAGCTTCTCAGTTCGAGAATACCGTTTTTCACGGATTCTGTTAGCGGTGTGAGGTCGAGGGTGGTCAGCATATTGTTGGTACACTGCAATTGCTTCAAGCCCGGACCGACAACGCTCAGGTCGAGTTCAGTCAGCAGGTTACAATCGACAAGCAGCCTACGAAGACCGTCGTGTTCTTCGACACCGTCCCAACATGTGAGGTTCGACAAGTCGAGGTGTCGCAACTGGCAGGTGTATTTCATCGGGTCGTTGTTCTCGTCGAGCCTAATGAATTTTTCGAAGGTTGTGCCGTCGGTCGTGCGCTGCAGCGTGTAACTTCCTCCATTCACCTGAATCTGTTGAATTTTGGCGATTTCAGTTGTTATATCGCGATAATCGGGCGACAAGAAGAAGTCTAAATTCTGCCAATGCTGACGCTTGGCTATCAACACTTTCAATTTCTTGCAGCCTTGCGTACTGATGTCATTGTTCTCACCTCTCAACAATCCTTGGTCTATGTCGATGCCTTCCAGTCTGATGCAACCATCAAGTTTCAACGATTTCAGCATCGAGTTTCTCAGTTTGAATTCAATCATACCCGTGCAGCCAGTCATATCGACTTCCTCGATTGAATTGTAATAGACCCACAAGTCTTGGGCTGCTGTTGCTGCCTTTCCTTCGTCGAATCCGTGCGACAAATGTACATTCGTCAAACTTGTGCAACCTTTCAAAATAACTTTTTTCAGTGTTTGGTTGTTGGCGACAAAGTCGTTCAACTCTTCAACGCTATTGATGCCGTTTTCAAATTTTTCGTGTTCGGCATGTTCGGCGTAGTAAACAATTTGCGAATAGGGCGAAGGCACCATGTTCAGTCCAGGCCACTTGTCGGGGTCGTTTTCTGTGACACTGCCCTCTGTTTCACCGGTCTGATAGACGAAATGGTCGCCATCTTCATCCACATCAACATAGATTTCGCAATGGCCAAACGGACTCATATTCTTACTGCTCGGATAGGGTGCACTCAGTAACTTCGTGTGATACGACAAGTCGAGCAACGTGAGTGGTGCATACCATGTTTTCACGGTGGTGAGGTTCGGAGCAATCACCGTGCCGCCATCGTCGTCGTAGAGGTCGAGTTCGGTGAGGCTGCTTCGTGTGATGTCGAGAATGCGAAGGGGGATATTGCCTGCTGGCAGCGTTAAGTTGGCCGATGCGGGTTCCAGATAGCGCAGGACTATCAAATTGGTGAAATCGGTTGCGTCGAACGATGCCACATTTTTCAGCGTCAGTTTCGTCAGCGTCGATTCATTGCCGTTCCAGTCGATGGGAACATTCGGGCAGTCGGTCACGTCGATGCTGAAGTTGGTGAGTGCCGATTCCGGCAACAAAATGCTGGTGGCTTCACCATGAATAATCAGGGTCTTCATCTTGACATACTCTGCCAAATTGATGTCAGTCGATGGTTCTTCATCCACCCAGATTTCCACATTGACGGCATCACTCGGACGAACCCAAGTTTCAACATTGCCCTCTTTGTGCTTCAACACCCAAGTTTCGTTGTTATGAAGGGTAATGCCGCTTCTCGGTGTTTTCGATGCGTCAATCGTGATTCTGTTGAGAGCGGTGAGTCGGCTCAGGTTGAGCGAGCCTGTGAGCCCCGTTTGGCTGATGTCGAGACGCAAGAGTTTCGTAAAATCAGCGCTTCCTCGGAAAGTCAGCGAGGTCAGGGTTGAGAGATCTTCGAGTTTCAAGGTCTCAAGGATGGCTGCTGAGGAATCGGGAATCGCCAAACTCACCAATTTCGTATGGGAAACGTCGATATACTTAAATCTTCCATTACTTGTAACAAAAGTCAACACTCTCAATTTTCTATTCCCGCTCAAATCCAAAACGGCTTTTTTATCTGGAGCGTTTGTAGCCGTTGCCGAGCTGACTTCGAGTTCTTCCAAATTGATGAAATACTCCACGCCCTGATAAGTGCCACAAGAACCTACGCGAACGCTAGAATGAACACTACTAGTGATTTTGGTTACCTGATCCAGACCTTGGCGGCCTATTGTTGTGCTATTCAGGCGCGGCCAAAATTGTGTTGCTTTGGCCTCCGTTTCATTACCTCCACAGAGAAGGTATCTTCGCCATTGTGGACGGAGAGATTGGTCTGGAATAAATTCGTTTTTGGAGAAGTAATCGGGGTCGCCCTCCACTCCATTATCGTTTGCACCGACGAAAATCATTTGGTTTGCCGGGTCGGTCGGGTCTTTTCCTAACTCGTACAAATACATCAATTGCGTCACTTCGTCCTTATGATAGCCATAAGTTTGCGCCATCATGCTCATCGGGAGCAGCATGGCTGCGATTGTCAATAATATTTGTTTTTTCATGATGATGAAATTTAAAGTTCTCTAATCCGTTTCTTGTCTCGTTTTGTTTCTTTTTGGTTGTTTCCCATCGCCTTTCTTTTCATCAAGGTTCGCACGCGGGTGCGAGAAGATGGGTGTGCAAAGGTACGGAAAAACCCTTTTTCGCTAAGTTTTTCCGATATAAACCGAACTTTTTTTTTGTTTTTTATAATTTCAGCGACTTATTTAACCTTTTTTATTTCAGATTTTAGGAGTTTGGGAGTCAAGGAGTTAAGGAGTTAAGATGATGACTCCTCGTTCCTCGCTCCTCGTTTCTCGCTCCTCGAAAATCTAAAATCGTCGCTCGAATCTTGAGACAATTTGAAACAATGCGGGCAGGAAAATGCAGAGCGAACAGGCGAGGGCCAGCCAGACTCTTTGTTCGCTGCCGAAAAGTTCGACGAGGGTGCAGTCGGCCGATTGGGGAAGGAGCATCGTGAGGACGTAGGCGACGGTGTTGTTCACCCAATGGAGGACGATGCCAGGCACGATGCTGTTGGTGTGGTAGTAGAGCCAACCGAGCAGCAGACCGAGTAGCGTGGCGTGGAAGAACTGCGCCATGTTGGCGTGGACGGCGCCGAAAAGCAGAGCCGAGAGAACGATGGGCAGCCAGTGGTAGCGGGGATTGAAGATGCGGAGCAGGGTGCGGAGAATGGCACCGCGAAACACCATTTCCTCGGCGATGGGCACGAGAATGCCGATGACGAAATAACCGGCGGGTTGTCGCATGATTTTCTCGAACATTTGCTGCATTTCGGGGGGTGCTTCCAGTCCGAGAAGTTCGAGCATCCACTGCGAGGGGATGATGGTTCCGCAGGCGAGGATGGCGACCCAAAACAGCAGTGTCCACGGGCGTGTGCGGATGTAGTCGCGTGAAAATGGCGACCAACGGGCACTCATGAATAGAAGAATCGTCAGAACGCTGGAAACGGCGGAAATCAGCAGCATGGCGAGGCCGTTGGTGGTGACTTCGTCGCTAACGGCTGTTTGCAAGGCGGTTCGAGCATTGTCACCCTCGACGAGTTGCCAAACGAAACCCACTGTGAATGTCGCGAAAACTTGAATGGCGATGAACACCACGAGATATTTTACGATGGTAAGAAATCTATTCATCATTTTTATTTTTCATTTATCATTGTTCAATTGTCATTTATCATTTAGGACGCAGTCCGCTTTGTCTTTCTCCAACTGCTTTCTGAGCGCTTCGGGCGACTCAAACGGCTGTTCGTCGCGGATTCGACGGAGAAAATCGATGGTGAGCGTCTGCCCGTAGAGGTCGCCGTCGAAATCGAAAAGATGCACTTCGAGCGAAAGCGTTGTGCCGTTGTAAGTCGGACGCGTGCCGATGTTCATCATCCCCAAAAACACCTTATTCCCAGACTCCTTTACTCCTTTATTCCGAACTTTAACCGCATAAACGCCCGATTTCGGCAAAATCGTTTCGACCGATTCGGGTGCGATGTTGGCGGTCGGGAAACCGATGCGATGGCCTTCGCCACGACCGTGAACGACAAGTCCCGTGATGCTGTAGGGACGACCGAGAAGTTCGGCGGCGAGGCTGATGTCGCCGTCGCGGAGGGCGTGGCGTAGGAATGTTGAATTTTGGGTGATGGGTGGTGGGTGATGGGTGATGGGTGATGGGTGTTGGGTGGTGAATGGAGGCATTTTCAACACTTCGATGCCCATTTCGCGACCATAGCGTTGGTAGTCGTCGAATGTTTCGGGATGGTCGGGGTTGCGATGGCCGAAATGGTTGTCGTAGCCGAGCATCAGCACCTCGACGCGTAGCCTATTTTTCAGTATTTCGAGCATAAAATCCTTCGCGGAAAGGGCTGCAAAATCGGGCGTAAACGGCAGGATTTCGCAGCGGTCGGCACCGGCGGCGAGAACGAGGCGTTTTTTTTCGTCGAGTGTCGTCAGCAAGTGGCATTTTTTACCCGTTACCACCTCTCGCGGCGGACAATCGAACGTAACGACGAGGGCTTCCAAGCCTCGTTTCCGTGCCTCCTCAGCCACTTGTCGAATGACAAACTGATGACCAAGGTGAACGCCGTCGAAAAATCCGATGGTTGCTACTCGATTCATTTTTTTAAAGTCAGGGAACAAAGTTCAATGTTCAATCTTCAATGTTCAATCTTCAATGTTCAATCTTCAATGTTCAATCTTCAATGTTCAATCTTCAATGTTCAATCTTCAATATCCAATCGTCGATGTTTTGATTATGGAAAGTATTGATACCTAATGACGCCGCAGCCGCGATGTTATCGGCATTGTCGTCGATGAAAAGGGTGTCGCAAGCCTCGATGTCGGCCTGCCGAAGCACCTCGGCGAAGATTTTCGGGTCGGGCTTCGCCAACCGCATTTCGTAGGAGAGGAAAACGCGCTCGAAACAGTCCACGACCTGATGACCGCAATACTGCCAGTGCATGTCGTTGGTGTTGCTCAACAGAAAGAGTCGATGGCCTGCCTCGCGCAGTCCACGAAGCCGTTGCAGCCGTTCCGTCGTGACAGGTTTCAGCAACACATTCCATGCCTCGACAATCGCCTCATCATCGGCGTTTGTGGCGGTCATCAGGCGCACTTCCTCGCAAAAATCGTGCGTGGAAATCTCGCCCAACTCAATGCGATAGAAAAGGTCCTCGGTGCGGTGGTCGCGAATGTAGTCCGCCACCTTTCCGCAACCGATTCGCTCGAAAGCGTCGATACTGCGCTGTCGGTCGAAACCCACAAGCACGCCGCCAAGGTCAAAAATGATATTTTTCATAAGAACAATGCCTCTGCCATCGCCTCGCCAAGAGCCTCGCACTGCTTACGAATCTCGGGCGACAGACCCTGTTTCATATCGACAGGCTCGCCGACGGGCGTGAAATGCAGTTTTTCGTCGTTCCAACGCTGGATTTCGGCCACCGCCTTCGATGCCCAACCATGCGAACCGAACCAACCGAGCAGGTGGTTGCCCTTGATGTCGCGACCCGCAATTTCAGAGAGCAGCACGTCCATTTCGTGGTAGAGCGCAGTGTTGTAGGTCGGCGCACCGACGATGAGACCACGATAGCGGAAAATGTCGCGGAGAATGTAGCTGTGATGGGTTTTCGACACGTTATAGACCACGATGTTCTTCACGCCGGCACGCGAAGCCGCCGCCGCGATGATTTCGGCCATTCGTTCGGTGTTGCCGTACATCGTGCCATAGCAAATGACCAGTCCGGGCTCGGTTTCGTAGCGTGAAAGGCGGTCGTAGATGCCCACGACTTTCTCGATGCAGTCGTGCCAAACGGGACCGTGCGTCGAGCAGATATAGTCGAGTTTCACCCCAGCGAGTTTTTTCAGCGCATTCTGCACGGGCGTTCCGTATTTTCCGACGATGTTCGAGTAGTAGCGCACCATTTCGAGCCAATAGCCGTCGCAGTTCATATCCTTGTCGATGACGGCACCGTTCAACGCGCCGAAACAGCCGAAGGCGTCGCCGCTAAAAAGGGTGTTGGATGATGGGTGTTGGGTGTTGGCCGCCAACGTCATCATCGTTTCGGGCCAATGCACCATCGGCGTGAGCACGAAATCGAGGGTCACGCTGCCGAGCGAGAGTTGCGAACCGTTGCAAACCTCGATGTCGCGACCATTTTCTTCGCCATAAAAACCCTGCATCATGCCGAAAGTCTTTTTATTGCCAATGACCTGCATGTCGGGATAATATTGGCGCAGCAAGGCAATCGAACCGCTGTGGTCGGGTTCCATGTGGTTCACCACGAGGTAATCGACAGGTCGCTCACCGATGATTTTACGAATATTTTCGAGGTATTGCGTGAAAAAATCGACCTCAACGGTGTCGACGAGGCACGTTTTCTCGTCGTCGATTAGGTAGGAGTTATAGCTCACGCCGTTGGGCAACGGCCACAACCCTTCGAACAGCGATTTGTTGCGGTCGTTCACACCGACGTAGTGAATTTTCTCAGTGATTTTCATGTTGTATTTCCTTGATTTCCAATGTCTTAAAAAGTTTTTTCAACTTTTCTGAATCGATTTCAGACTTAGCGGCAAGCCCAGTAATTACCGCCACTGAAGGCCATCTGCACTTGATAAAGACCAGCCTCGTCGAGCGCGACATCCTTCTGTCCAGCGGGCGTATTCACCTTCACCGTACCGTCTTCGTTGAAGCGGAACATTTCCTTCACTTCGCCATTCTGCACCTGCATCCAAGCGTTGTTTTCGCGGTCGTAGAGAAACTGCATCATCTCGCCGTCGGGTGTGGTGATTTCATAGCCGTTTTTCAGGTTTGTCACGGCATAGTAGCGACCGTCGCCACCGAGGATTTTCTGCGTTTTTCCCACTTTGTGAGCCACGGGGTTGTCGCCCGTCCAGAACTCGATGGTGTTGAGCACGACAGAGTCGATGAACAGCGTCACACTGCCCACAATCGGCATCAGGAAGAAGCCGACGATGGCGTTGAGGAACTTGCTGTCGCTCATCGTGCACTGCCATTTGGCGTACTTGTTGAACAGACTGAACGAGCCGATGCACGAATTCATCACAAGGGTGCCTGCCATGGCGATGGCGAGGACTTTCAAATTGATTTTTTTCATTTTTCTGATGGTTTAATTGTTTATAATTAATTCAATCATTTCAAAAACGCAAAGATACACGAAAAAGGGCAAACCGCAAAGATTTCGCCCTTTTAATTATTGTTTTTTATGATTTTCAGCGTGATTTCAAAGATAAAGGATAGCTTCAGGACCCATGCAACAGAGCAGGTCGAGAATCGAAAGGTCGGGCAGAAAACCGTGACGCGCTTGATAGACTTGCCAGTAGGGAGCCCCACCCCCTTCCCCTCCCCAGAAAGGGAGGGGAGAATTGAAATTTCGTGGTACCTCCCCCTTTTGGGGGAGGCAGGAGGGGGCTACCAACTCCAACATTTTCTCGAAAATCGCCATGTCGTAGTCGAAAAGGAATTCCCAGTCGCGACGCTCGAAAAACGGACGGAGGTCGTCGGCGTAATAGTCGAAAAAGGGACTTTCGCCGTAGGCCGTGCAGATGGCATTCCAATGCTCCGTGCGCCATTTCCCGTGGTCGCTGAGGCGGACTTCGCGTGTCAGCAGCGGCTCGTTTCTCGCTCCTCGTTCCTCGCTCCTCGAAAGCTTCTCCACCGGAACCGTGAGTTTCTGCACACCATTGGCCGTCGCGATGAGGCAGTGGTTGCGCGTGGTTTGCTTCACATAGTGCTCGGTGTCGTCGATTCGCCAGTTTTCGGTTCTGAGCAGACGGCTGTACCAAGAAATCGGACCGAAATAAGTAATCGAAAAATCAATCATCACCTAACACCTAACACCTATTATCATTTAATCCTATCCACGACATTGAACAGCCTGCTCCAGCGGATACCCGAAAAACCGTGACGGTCGGGGTCGGACGACCACCAGATGAAAATCGGCTTGCCCACGATGTGGTCCTCGGGCACGAAACCCCAGTAGCGCGAGTCGGCGGAATTGTGGCGGTTGTCGCCCTGCATCCAGTAGTAGTCCATCTTGAAGGTGTATGACGTGGCGTGCTGTCCGTTGATGTAAATTTGACCGTTTTTCACCGTGAGTTCGTTGCCTTCATAGACCCGAATCGGACGCTCGTAAATGGCGATATTGTCCAAATTCAGGGCAATCGACTCGCCTTTTTTCGGAATCCAAATCGGACCGTAGTTGTCGCGTGTCCAACCGTAGGCGGCGTTGCGCGGATAGACGCGGTCGTCGTCGCGGATAGCGGTGTTCAGCGCGATGGATTCCACGATGTCGGTGCGCTTTTTCAAGGCTTCGACGGCCTTGTTCGTTAGCGGCATCACGCCGTCGCGGTTCAACTGCGCCAGTTGCTCCATCGAAATGCCGAGTTCCTTCATCAGTTCGTCGGGAATATGCTCGCGAAGCTTGACTCGATAGGTGTATTGCACGTTGTCGGGCTCTTTGTTGGCCTTTCCGTCGAGATAAACGATGTGGTTCTTGATTTCGAGCGTCTGTCCGGGCAGTCCCACGCAGCGTTTCACATAGTTTTCGCGGCGGTCGGTGGGTCGCGAACTGATGTCGCCGAACTGTACGGGATTGTTTTTCAAGTAGTTACGACCGAGTGCATACACGTCCTTGTACATATCGTAAATCTGCTGCTGATTCATCGTCGAGAAGTCGGGATTGCCGAAATTCTGCAGATAAATCTGCTCGCCCGAGTCATAGACCAAGCGGTAATACTCCGTCTGGTAAGGGATTTCGGTGAGAATCGAGTCGCCTGCGGGGTAGTTGAACACGACGATGTCGTTGAGTTCGACCTGTCCGAGTCCCTTCACACGGCGATAGTCCCAATGCGGCCAAGAAATATACGATTTCGTACCGATGAGCGGCAGCGTGTGTTGCGTGAGCGGCATCGTCAGCGGCGTTTGCGGGATGCGCGGTCCGTAACTGACTTTCGACACGAAGAGATAATCGCCCGTGAGCAGCGATTTTTCCAGCGACGACGAGGGGATGACGTAGTTCTGGAAGAAGAATTGGTTGATGAAATAGACGGCGACGAGGGCGAACACGAGTGCATCGACCCACGACATCAGGAAGCGCGTGGGGCCCTCAGCCTCTTTCCACCACTGCCAGCGGATTTTCTTCGTGATATAGGCATCGAAAATGAACGGCACGACCAGCAGTCCCCACCACGATTTCACCCAGTAGAGAAACAGCAGGTAGAGTACCAGAACGACGATGAATTTGGCCCATTGAACGGCCTTGTTGGGTGTCTTTTTTTCTTTTTTCATTGTTATTTTTTTCTTTTTAGGAATTGCTCCAATAGATTCTAAAGCAAACCAAATGTAGTCGATGATATTGACATTCATTTTTCTTTAAAAATTTGCCTCCCTTCCCTTTCTGGGGAGGGTTGGGGTGGGGCTAAAATGGAAACAAATCGGTAATCGTCAGCAAACCCTCGTGGTCTTTCGTGAACTCGGCAGCGAGAACGGCACCGAGCGCGAAACCCTTGCGCGAATGGGCATAGTGGGTGATGGTGATTTCGTCGGCATCGCTGTCGTAGCGGATGGTGTGGATGCCGGGGACTTCGCCTTCGCGGTAAGAATAAATAGGAAGCAACCCACCCCCTACCCCTCCCGACGGGAGGGGTGATTGACTCGAAGAAACCTTTTCTTGGCTTCCCTCCCGTGGGGAGGGATTGAGGGTGGGTTCCCATTTTTCTATTCTATCCAAATTCTTGATAATATCCTCCGCCAACGTCACCGCCGTGCCCGACGGATGGTCGAGTTTGTGGATGTGGTGGGTCTCCTCCATCGTCACGTCGTACTGCGGAAAATTGTTCATAATCTTCGCCAGATAGCGATTGACAGCCGAGAAAATCGCCACACCAATCGAGAAATTCGACGCCCAGAACAGCGTTTTGCCCTCGGCGCAGGCTTTTTTCACCTCGTCGCCGTGTTCCGCCATCCAACCCGTCGAACCTGACACCACTTTCACACCCTGCGCCCACGCCTTCAGGTAGTTGTCGTAGGCCGATTTCGGCGTGGTGAATTCGATGGCGACATCTGCCGAGCGGAAGGCGTCGCTGTCGAAGTCCTGCTGGTTGTCCACATCGATGATGCTCACGATTTCGTGGCCGCGCTGTCGCGCTGTTTCTTCAATCATACGGCCCATTTTGCCGTAACCGATCAGTGCTATTTTCATTGTTTTTGTCAAATTTTATTCCTCATTGGATGAAAAATCGGCGTCACTCGATGAATTTTCGCCATTTTTCGATGGATTTTCACGTCGATTCATGTGCCGCAGCGCGTGGTTGAAGGCTTCGAGGCCAATCAGCACGAGGGCGGTGGTTTCGATGGCCAAGAGATACATTCCCGCACCTGCCGCCATACCGATGGCCGCCGTCACCCAAAGACCGGCAGCGGTGGTGAGTCCGCGCACGGCGTGACGCTGAAAAATGATGGTTCCGGCACCGATGAAACCGATGCCGCTAACGACCTGCGCGGCGATGCGCGACACGTCGAGGCGGTGGTTTTCCGACGTCAGAGCACCCTCGAAACCGTGCGCCGAGAGAATCATAAACAGGGCCGCACCCATCGCCACAAGGAAATGGGTTCGGAAACCGGCCACCTTCGCACGATATTCGCGTTCAAGTCCAATCAATCCGCCGAGCAGGGCGGCAACGAGAATTCTTAGAAAAAAATCCAAGTCCATGATTTTAATTTACAATTTACAAATGTACTTTTAATTTACCATTTACAAATGTACAATGTACAATTGATTTAACTATTTTACGATTTGAAAGTTTCCTCGTTCCTCCTTCCTCGAAAACTCCTCCCCTTCGGGGGGAGGCTGGGAGGGGGCCTTACTTCTTGAACAAATGCTGTGCAACTCGCCAATGATGCTTGTCGTAGATGGCTTTCAGACGGGTGACACGCTCCTTGAATGACTCAAAATCCTTCTGGTCGGGCTGCATCCACTGCACTTCGGCCAACGCTGCCATACGCGGAAGAATCTGATATTCAACGTGTTGCGTCGAATAGATATATTCAGTCCAGACATTCGCCTGCACGCCGAGAATGTGCTTCGCCTCTTCGGGCGTGAGGTCGGCAGCCACAGGTTCGAAGGCATAGACCTTCTCCGTCGGCGAATTTCCACCGATGCTGAGCGGTTCGTTATTGGTCTTGTCGGTCTGGTAATGGTCGAAATACATCGGCGAATTGGGCGTCATAATAACATCGTGACCCAGCTTTGCGGCCTTCGCACCGGGTTCTGCACCGCGCCACGACATAATCGTCGAAGTGACATCGACATCGCAACCGAGCAACTCGTCCCAACCGATGAGGCGTTTTCCCTTCGAGTGCAGGAATTTCTCAACGCGCTTCGTGAAATAGCCTTGCAGACGGTCTTCGGCGGTCTGCTTGCCCTCGCCGCGAATGCCCTCGTCCTTGATGCGCTGCTGGCAAAGCGGACAATCCTTCCAACGGTCGCGCGGACACTCGTCGCCGCCGATGTGGATATATTCCGACGGGAAGATGGAAATCACCTCGTCGAGCACGTCCTCAACGAATTTGAAGGTCTGCTCCTTGCCCGGGCAAAGCACGTCGGCAAACACACCCCATGTGTGCTCCACCTTGTAAGGACCGCCCGTGCAGCCGTATTCGGGATAGGCAGCCAGAGCTGCAACCATATGGCCCGGCATATCGATTTCAGGGACGATGGTGATGTGGCGGTCGGCAGCGTAGCGCACGATTTCACGGCACTCTTCCTGCGTGTAGAAACCACCGTGACGGATGCCGTCGTCGATGCCAGAATTACGACCAACAACCGTTCCAGAACGCCATCCGCCAATCGAGGTCAGTTTCGGGTATTTCTTGCTCTCGAAACGCCAGCCTTGGTCGTCGGTGATGTGCCAGTGGAACTTGTTCATGCCGTGCAGGGCGATGAGGTCGATGAATCGCTTGACAAACTCAACGGGGAAGAAGTGGCGCGAGCAGTCGAGGTGCATTCCGCGATAGCCGAAGCGCGGTTCGTCGGCAATTTTCACTGCGGGCAGCACCACCTGAGCCGTTTCAGCCTCAACTTTCGATTTTTTGCCTTCAGCAGCCTCTTTTTTGCAGTCGGAATGAGCCTTTTTGCAGCAATTTTTCACGATGGGCAGCGATTTTCTCAGCGTCTGAACACCACGGAACACAGCCGCAGCCGTCTGTCCGCTAATCGCAACGCCCTTTGCCGTCACCGTCAGCGTGTAGGCTTCCTCGTTGGGTTCGACCACCACTTTTTTCTTGTTGGGAACGGCAATCGAAAGCAAAATGTTGCCGCGAGCGTCGTTTTTCTTCGCAAACGGCCGCACGGCCAACTTCATCTGCGTCATTTCCGCTACATAATCGCTCAGGAAACGAGCCTCTTTTTCCAGTCCGTCGGCATAGACGATGGCCGTCTTTTCGCCGAGCACGAAACCCGGAGCGTGTTGCTGAACGATGCTGCGCGGCAGCGGAACAATGTCGTAACGGGCAGTCTGGGCTTTCATCGAGCCCGTTGCCATCATGGTCACCATGGTCATAAAGACGAAAATTCTTTTCATAACGATTGATTTTTTGTTGATTTTTGACTAATTTTGATGCAAAGATACGAAAAACTTTGTTAATTTACCGTCAAAATGCAAATGATATAACTTTTTTTTGTAGCTTTGCAGCAGAAAATAACGTGAATTAGGAATAATTATGGGTTATATTGAAAAGAATTTAATGGACGGCGAGCAAATTGTCTATGAGGCTCGCCAACACTGGATTATCTATTGGAAGCCGTTTCTGCTGCTGCTTGCTTCCATTGCGATTTTCGCCATTCCCACGCAGGATGTGCAGTTCACGATTCAAATCATCGCCTCGGCTGTGATGCTGATTGGCGCGGCGATTTGGGCGTTGAACATCTACGGCGGAAGGAAGTATATTCTGACGACGAGCCGACTGATTCTGAAACGAGGAATCATCCGTCGCGAATCCACCGACTTGATTTTGCGCCGCTGCGAGGGCGTGAGCATTCGCCAGTCGATTATGGGCCGCATTTTCCGATATGGAACGGTGGCCGTATCAACGGGCGAGGTCGTCAATGAGTTCCGACTCATCGAAGACCCCGTGCGCTTCTCGACGCAAATCAATCAGCAGATTTCCCACAATTTCGACCCGATGGTCTGACCGTCATTTCTGACGGATGCCCATGCGCGCCTCGACGACGTTCACCACGTAGTCGGCCAGTTTCTCGCACTCGTTGATGATGTCGAGATAGATGGTGCCGACGGCGTAGGTGTAAGCGTGGTTGTTCACGTCGATGATGTTCTGCGACTTGAGTTGGTTGCGGAAATTGTTGATTTCGTTCTCAATGTTAAAGGTGCGGTTGATGTCGAACGCCTCCTTGCGACCGCCCATCAGCAGGTTCATCTGCGTCAAGGCGTTGTCGGTGAGTTGCATCATCTGGTGCAGGTGCTCGTATTGCACATCGGTGAAGTGGTCTTGCTTGCCCTGATACTTGCGCGAAATCGTGCGGGCCATGTTGTAGCAGGCATCGCCAATCGACTCCAACTCGCTAATTTCACGCAACATGGCGCGAATTTTCGCCTTCGTGTCGTCGGAAAGATGGGCGTCGCTGACTTGGTCGAGGTATTTGGCAATCTCGATTTCCATATTGTCGGAAATTCCCTCGTATTTCTCGATGCGCGAATAGAGTTTGTTGAAGTCTTCGCCGCCCTTCTCGCCTTTTTTCTTGCCCGTGTCGGTCGATGACTCGTTGAGCAGTTCGCGAACCATACCGAACATCCGCTGCATACGGTCGGAGAACGATTGAATCTCCTTTTGCGCCTCGAGCACCGAAAGTTCGGGCGTTTTCATGAAGCCAGCCGTGATGAAATGCAGGCGGAAATCCTCTTCCTCATCGACTTTCTTCGACTTGATGACCCAGCAGACGAATTTTTCAATCTGGGGAATAAACCAGATGAGAATGCCGGCGTTGATGACATTGAAACAGGTGTGGAAAGCCGCCAAAACGAAGTTCAGTTTTTCCTTCGAATCCATGTGCGCCATGTCAGCGTGGACAACGGAACTGCCAACGTAATCGACAACCCAGATGACGCCATTGACAAACCAATGGAACACGAACAGAATCCAAATCACGCCGAAAATGTTGAAAAACATGTGGGCGAGGGCTGCACGACGCGCCTGTGTGTTGGCCGAGAGTGCCGCAAGATTCGATGTAATGGTGGTGCCGATGTTCTCGCCGAGCACGAGCGCGATACCTTGATAAATCGGCATGGCACCCGACGAACAAAGCAACATCGTGATGGCCATCACCGCCGCACTCGACTGTACGCAAAACGTCATCACACCGCCGAGCAGCAGGAATGTGAGCGTCGTCAGGAACGAATCGGGGTCGAACGACTGGAAAAATGCCGTCACCGTCGGGTTGTTGCCGAGGTCCATGTCGTTGCCCGTCATGCGCAAAGTCGTCAGACCGAGCAACAGGAAAGCCAATCCGAAGAGAAAATCGCCCACGTAGCGGCGTTTCTTCATGTAAATCAGGATGATACCGATGAAAAAGGCCGGATAGACGAGGTTCGAGATGTCGAACGAGGCTCCGAGCGCCATGATCCACGCCGTGAGCGTCGTGCCAATGTTCGCGCCCATGATGACGCTGATGGCCTGCGCCAGCGTGAGCAGTCCGGCATTCACGAATGAGACGGTCATCACCGTCGTGGCGGTTGAAGACTGCACGGAGGCTGTGACGACAGTACCCGTCAGCAGTCCCGTGAAACGGTTGGTGGTCATGGCTCCGAGGGCGTGGCGCAGTTGCGGTCCAGCCATCTTCTGCAACGCCTCGCTCATGCTCTTCATACCGAACATCAACAGGGCCAGCGAGCCTAAAAGCTTAAAGAAAATCCAAATCGACATGATTTTATTTTTTTGCGGTGCAAAATTACAGTTTTTTTTAGAATTTACAAAGGAAAATAGTTGATTTGTTCATAACCTGTGACAAAAAAAGTTAGACATTAACGCCGCAATGTTACAACATTTTATTCAGAAAAACAAGTCTTATTGCATAAAAATATTACTTTTTTATGCAGTACGAAAGATTTTTTGCACAAAAGGGCTAATTTTTCAATTCAAAAAATACAAAAAAAACTTAACCCCGAAGTTTGTCTTTCGGACAGGGACTCCGGGGGATTTACACTGCAAAGAAAATTATCTACCAAATATTTTGAAAGAAAATTTTATCTTTTTACGCATTTTATCCAAATGGTTTCATTTGAATTTGGCAGCGTTGCTTTCAATTCCGCAGTAGAACCTGTCAGCGAAAGAACAGTATAAACCATATAAACATTGCCGCCTACATAAGTAGTGATAGTGTTCCCCTTGGCAGTATAGGTTCCCGAACCATTTCCAAAATAACCACTACCAGAATAAGTTCCGTCAGATTTAAAAGTGGCCGTGGTCGTCTGGAAAGGCCATTTTATATAAGAGCCACTTTCAGACATTTTGACTTCGCTCATTTGCCACGTTCCATAAAGAACCTCTTTTGAATAATTGAAATCATCGTCGTCGTCACTGCTGCACGAAGCAAAACCGACACTCAAAATTGCAACCGTCAATGCGGCCAGCACGTTTAAATAAAACTTTTTCATTGCTTTAAAATTTTGTTGTTAGTTAATAAATTAAAATTCATATCCTACCTTGATGGCGATGCCCTCGGCATTCAATTTTCTAGGCGAAGTGGTATAGTTCATATTTTTGTAACTTATAAAACTATTAAATGTTTCGAATTCAAGTTTTTCTATCGTATAGCCCACCGAAATGTTTACGGCCTGTTTCTCGTTTACGGAAAAGCGGCAACCTGCGGAAAGATTCAGATAAAGACTTCCATTGTTCGTTACATAAGTACCTGCTTTACCATCGACGAAAGGAGTAATTTTGCCTTTACTAAGATTGGCTCTCACATTGGCAAAAATAGGAATATCCACCTTGCTTTCGCGTTGGTCAAGTGGAATGTCCATCCCTTTCGTTTTATATTCGGGCATAAAGTGAAGCCCCAAACCACCACCTACAAAGAAAAATGGGTTGATTTGATAACCGTGCGATGAGTTGATTTCAAAACGACCGAACTCATAGTCACCAATACCAATTGTGTAGCCGCCATCCACGAAACCGCGATAACAACTTTCCGAAATGTTTTGTGCAAACATCATTTGAGACGCAAATAGCACAACCGAAAAAATAAAATTTCTTTTCATCTTGTCTGATATTTAAATGTTAATACTAATAAACCTTTCTTTTGCCAGCACTAACATTCTATTATGTAAGAAGAAAGCGCAGACTTACACTATATCTCGGTCGGGCCTACCACAGCCCTATATCTCTATGTGAAATCTACGCTAATACGCATATTTCACCGAGATATAATGTTGCTCTTTCTTCTCTATTCGAGGTGGTAGTTCGACCGAGAAATGAGCCATCCAATGTCGTGCCTCTTACGAAACACGATGCAAATATAGTAAAAATTGTGAAAACTGAAAAGTTTTTGGAAAGAAAAATGATGAAAAAAGTCGATTTTCTACGAAAAATTCCGTATTTTTGCAGTCTAAATCTTTGAAAACAACAAAAAACGATAACTATGAACCCAAAAGTGAAAGTGCGCTGCCGCAACAACGGCACGAAGATTGAAGCAGATACTGGTAGCAGTCTGCACGATGTGTATGAATTGTCGGGCCTGAAAATGGAACACGGCCCCATCGTCGCGAAAGTGAACAACAAAGTGGAGGGAATGGGATTCCGACTCTATCGCAACAAAGACGTGGAGTTTCTCGACCTGACGTCGCCCTCGGGTATGCGCACATACACGCGCACGCTATTCTTTATTCTTTGTAAGTCGGTTCACGACCTCTTTCCCGACGGCTCTGTCGTCATCGACATTCCCGTGTCGAACGGCTATTATTGCAACCTGAAACTGGGTCGCGCCGTGACGCAGCACGATGTCGATGCACTGCGTCGGCGGATGCAGGAAATCATCGATGCCGACCGCCCAATTCATCGCCGCGAAGTGCCCACCGACGAAGCCATCAAGCTGTTTAAGGGTGTCGGAGCGCACTCGAAAGTGACGTTGCTCGAAACGCTCGGCACGCTCTACACGATTTACTACGACTTGGACGGCTTCGTGGACTATTTCTACGGAGCACTGATGCAAAACACGGGTGCGGTGAAACTGTTCGGACTCGAACCTTACTACGACGGTCTGCTGCTGCGCATCCCCTCGACGAAAGACCCTTCGGTGCTCGGCGAAATGACGCGACAAGACAAGATGTTCGAGGTGTTCCAAGAGCATCACCGCTGGCAGAACATCGTGAAAATCGGAACAGTCGGCGAGTTCAACCGCGCCGTGCAAAAGGGTTTTGCGAGCGACATCATCAATGTCAGCGAGGCTCTTCAGGAGAAGAAAATCGCACAAATCGGCGATATGATTGCCGAGCGCAAGGGCGTAAGAATGGTGCTGATTGCCGGACCGTCGTCGAGCGGTAAGACCACGACTTGCAAACGCCTGTCGATTCAGTTGATGACGCACGGCATTCGACCCGTTCAAATCTCGCTCGACGACTATTTTGTCGATCGCGAGCGCACACCACGCGACGAAAAGGGCGACTACGACTACGAATGTATCCACGCACTCGACATCGACCTCATCAACGAGCAGTTCAATGCCCTGTTCCGCGGCGAAGAGGTGGAACTGCCGCGCTACAATTTCCAGACGGGAAAAAGCGAGAAAAGCGGTCAGAAACTGCAAATCGGCGAACACGAAATCCTCGTCGTCGAGGGCATCCACGCGCTGAATCCCGAACTCACGGCGCACATTCCCGAAGAGCAGAAATTCCGCGTCTATGCCTCGGCACTCACCACGATTCTGCTCGACACCCACAACTACATTCCCACGACCGACAACCGCCTGCTGCGCCGCATCATCCGCGACGTAAAGTATCGTGGTTGCTCGGCGCAAGACACGATTAAGCGCTGGCCCAGCGTCCGTGCAGGCGAAAACAAGTGGATTTTCCCCTTCCAAGAGAACGCCGACGCGATGTTCAACACAGCGATGATCTACGAACTCGCCGTCATTCGCACGCAGGCCGAGCCCGCCCTCGAACAAGTGCCCGAAAACTGCGAAGAATACGCCGAAGCCTATCGCCTGCGCAAATTCCTGCGCTACTTCGAACCCGTCAGTTTCGACACCCTGCCGCCCACGTCGCTGCTCCGCGAATTCCTCGGAGGTAGTTCGTTTGAATATTAAAATGTATGAAAAAGTTTGTATTCATCATTTCAGCAGGATTGATGCTTTGTTCTTGTGGCAACAAGCAATACCATCAAGTTTCCCATGATTACGAGGATGAAAAAATCGTGATGGATGATTCTTCTTCGTTACAGAAAGACTCTATTGACAATTCTCCTTCTGAAACAACGGAGAAAAAGGAAACCACCCGTAGTCAAACGACTCCAAAACCATCTTCGACGACTCGCACAAGCAGAATTGAACGCGACAACATGCGGGGCTTCGACCCTGCTTCGGAAGATGATACGGAAGACAATGGCATGAGCCGCTACATGGAGAACAACGACGATGAAGGATGGGATTGATTTAAAAACATAAAAAAAGATGAAAAAAACGACGATTTTATGGCTGATTTCCTTGCTTTTCAGCCTTCCGACCGACGCGAAAAAGCAGCAAGAACCGATTATCGTGGCTTATGTGGCATCGTGGGGCTCACAACGAATGCCCGACCCCACGCTGATGACTCACATCAACTACGCTTTCGGCAATGTTTCCAAGACTTTCGACAGCGTTGATTTGCGCGACACGGAGTTTCTTCACGGCGTTTTGGCCCTGAAAAAACAAAATCCGAAACTGAAAATCGTGCTCTCAATTGGTGGCTGGACGGCCGGAAATTTCAGTGAAATGGCTGCCGACGAGCGTTGTCGGCTGTCGTTCGCCCGCGACTGCAAACGCGTGGTCGATCAGTATGGGTTCGACGGCATCGACATCGACTGGGAATATCCCACGAGCGACGAGGCAGGCATCAGCTGTTCGCCCGACGACACCGACAACTTCACGTTGCTCATGCGCGACATCCGCGCTGCCATCGGCAAACAAAAACTGCTCACCATCGCCACCATCGCCGACGCGAAATTCATCGACTTCCGAGCCTGCCTGAAATACCTCGATTTCGTGAACATCATGGCCTACGACGTGGCCAATCCGCCCAAGCACCACACGACGCTCTACCGCTCGTCACTCTCGGGTAGAATTACCGTCGAGGAGGCCGTTCAAGCCCATTTGAAGGCTGGTGTGCCGCGCCAAAAACTCACGCTCGGAATGCCGCTCTACGGTCGGGGCGCAGGCGACAACAAGGTGCTGGGACGTTTCGTTAAGACGGGCGAAACGGGCGGTCAATACACCCGAAAATGGGACGATGTCGGAAAAGTTCCCTACCTCGCCGATGCCGACGGCAACCTCGTTCTGGCCTACGACAGTCCCGTTTCGCTGGCGTGGAAATGCCGTTACATCAAGGAACAAGGGTTGCTCGGTGCCATGTATTGGGAATGTACCGAGGACAACGACCAACTCGAGGGAATGCGCTCGATTTGGCTCTATTTGAGGAAATAACTACAATTTTTCGCCGTAGCAAAGGTCGCCGCAGTCGCCGAAACCTGGAACGATGTACTTCCGCTCGTTCATGCCGGGGTCGATGGCGGCGCACCAGACCGTCACATCGGCTTCGCCGACGGCCTGCCGCACCACTTCGATTCCCTCGTCGGTGCCAATCACGCAAGCGATGTGGACACTTTTCGGTGTGCCAGTTTTCAGGAACGCCTCGTAGGCCGCAGCCATCGAACCGCCCGTCGCCAGCATCGGATCGACAATCAGCAGCGTTTTTCCCTCGACACTCGGCGAAGCGAGGTATTCCGTGTGAACGCCCACCTCGGTGTGTTCGCGATTTTTATACATCCGAAACGCCGAGATAAAGGCACAGCCGGCATGGTCGAACACGTTGAGAAAACCCTGATGGAAAGGCAGTCCGGCACGCAACACCGTCGCCACCATCAACTCATCGGCAGGCACCGAGACCTCGGCCTCGCCCAACGGTGTCGTCACCTTGATGGTTTCGTAGTTGAGCTGGCGCGAAATCTCGTAGGCCATGCACATTCCAATGCGCTCGATGTTGTTGCGGAACAGCAACCGGTTTTGTTGGTACTTTTCGTCGCGAATCTCCGCAAGATAACGATTGACGACGGTGTTTTGCTCACTTAAATTGATGATTTTCATGTCGTTTTCCGTTAAATTTCGACTGAAATGTTGAAAAAGTGCTTTTTACAGTTCCAAATCGCCGTCGAACACCTCGTTCCAAGGCAGTCCGTGGATGTTGAGCTGCTCCATGAATGGGTCGGGGTCGAAATTCTCGACATTCCACACGCCGGGCTTCTTCCAAAGACCTTTCAAGAACATCATCGCGCCAATCATCGCGGGAACACCGGTCGTGTAACTGACACCCTGCATACCCGTTTCCTCGTAGGCGGCACGGTGCGAGCAGTTGTTATAAACGTAGTAGGTGCGCTCCTTGCCGTCTTTGATGCCACGAATGCGGCAACCAATCGAGGTTTCGCCCTCGTAGTTCTCGCCGAGGTCCTGCGGGTTGGGCAGCACGGCCTTGAGGAACTGCAACGGCACGATTTTCACCTTCGCCACGCCTGTTCCGTCGGCCAGCGGAGCCTCGTATTCCACTTCGTCGATGCGGCTCATGCCGATGTTCTGAATCACGTCTAAGTGCTTGATATACTGTTCGCCGAAGGTCATCCAGAAACGAGCCTGCTTGATGGTCGGATAGTTGATGACGAGCGACTCGAGTTCTTCGTGATGCAACAGGTACGACTCACGCGGACCGATGTTCGGATAGGTCAGCGGCTTGTGGATTTCGAGCGGTTCGGTCTCAATCCATTTGCCATCTTTATAATACAGACCCTTCTGCGTGATTTCGCGGATGTTGATTTCGGGGTTGAAGTTCGTGGCGAAAGCCTTGTGATGGTCGCCGGCGTTGCAATCGACGATGTCGAGATAGTGGATTTCGTTGAAATGGTGCTTGGCGGCGTAGGCGGTGTAAATGCCCGACACACCCGGGTCGAAGCCGCAGCCGAGAATGGCCGTCAGACCAGCCTGTTCGAAACGCTCCTTGTAGGCCCACTGCCACGAATATTCGAAGTGCGCCTCGTCTTTCGGCTCATAGTTGGCGGTGTCGAGATAGTTGCATCCGCAGGCCAGACACGCTTCCATAATCGTCAAATCCTGATACGGCAGGGCGAGATTGATGACCAGTTCGGGCTGGTAGTAGTTGAAAAGGGCCTTCAACTGTTCCACATCGTCGGCATCGACCTGCGCGGTCTTGATGTCCATCTTGTAGCCAGCCTTGTGGATGTCTTCCACGATTTTGTCACACTTCGCCTTGCGACGGCTTGCAATCATAAAGTCGGTAAACACGTCGGGATTCTGCGCAATCTTAAACGCAGCCACTGTTGCGACGCCACCGGCGCCAATCATTAGTACTTTGCTCATGGTTTTTTCGTTTATAATTGTTTAAATAATAGGCGTAAAAATCGGTATATTTCGAAAATTTCAGGTACAAAGATACGAAAATATCAGCATCGAACAAAATAAATTTTGAAATTTTCTGCCAATAATTGAAATATTCTCCTTATCTTTGCAGCAATTATCAAACATTTTTTGAAAAAATGAACCATATTTTGGAAGGACGCGACGCGCTGAAAGCGGAAATTTTGAAGACGGCGGAAGTGGCTGGCTACCTGTGGCAAAACGGGTGGGCCGAGCGCAACGGCGGCAACATCACGGTAAACGTGACGGAGTGGGGCGATGACACGATTCGACGACTGCCGGCCATCAGCGAAGTGAAGCCGATTGGCGTGACACTGCCCGAACTGCGCGGCTGCTATTTCTATTGCAAAGGCACGGGCAAGCGGATGCGCGACTTGGCACGCTGGCCGATGGAAAACGGTGCCATCATCCGAATCCTCGACGACTGCGCGACCTACGAAATCGTCGGCGACGAGGTGGTTTGGCCCACGAGCGAACTGCCGAGCCACCTGAGCGTCCACGCCCGACTGATTGCCGAGAAATCGCCCTATCGCGCCACCGTCCACACCCATCCGATTGAACTCGTGGCGATGAGCCATTGTCGGAAATTCCTTGAAAAAGACGTGCTGACGCGACTACTCTGGTCGATGATTCCTGAAACGAAGGCGTTTTGTCCGCTCGGACTGGGCGTTGTGCCCTATTTGCTGCCGGGCTCGACTGCATTGGCCGAAGCCACACTGCGCGAACTCGAAGACTACGACGTGGTGCTCTGGGAAAAACACGGAGTTTTCGCCAAAGGTCTCGACGCCATGAACGCTTTCGACCAAATCGACGTGCTCGAAAAAAGTGCAAAAATCTACATCGCCGCCCGTCAAATGGGATTTGAACCCGAGGGAATGAGCGAGGAGCAATTGTCTGAAATGTCCATCGCATTCCATCTACCGAAATAATTTTTTATAAAATATTAAAAATCAAGAAGTTATGAAGAAAATGATGATGAAGTTGGCCGCCATCGCAGTGATGGCCGTCATCGGTACAACCACCGCACAGGCGCAAGCCGTAGTGACCGACCCCGCTCAGCAGACAGCCCTACAAAAAGAGAAAGAAAAGGCTCAGAAAGAAGCTTTGAAGGCTCGTCAGAAGGCAGAAAAAGAGCAGGCAAAGGCTCAAAAAGAAGCAAAAAAGGCTGAAAAAGAGGCCAAGGCTCGCGAAAAAGCTGCCAAGAAAAAGCAGAAGGAAATAGAAAAGCGCGAGAAAGCCAATCAGGCTGCTAAAAAGGCTGCCCGCGATGCCGAAAAAGCACAGGAAAAAGCTGCCAAAGCCGCTGAGAAAGCCGCTGCTGCCGAGGGCGACCTGAAGTTGAAACACAAGGCACTGAAAGCGCAGGCCGACGCCGTGAAAGCACAGCACAAGGCACAGCAAGCCGCTGAAAAGGCTGCCAAACTGAACAAATAAGGTTTTCGCAAACGAGTTTTGAAAACTGCGATTGCCGTTCCTGAGGGGCTGACAGACGTGCTACTGCACGCCTGTTGTGCCCCATGTTCGTCGGCCATTGTCGAATGTATGCTGGCGAATGGTGTGCGCCCCGTTATTTTCTATTACAATCCGAACATTTTCCCTCGCGAGGAATACGAAATTCGCAAACAAGAGAGCAAGCGCCACGCTGAAAGCCTCGGTGTGCGCTGGATCGACGGCGACTACAACCACGACGAATGGCTGGATGGCATTTGCGGATTGGAGGGCGAACCCGAGCGCGGTCGGCGGTGCGAACGCTGTTTTTTTCTGCGCCTGAAAGCCACGGCGATGAAAGCCCAAGAACTAGGTATCCCCTATTTCACGACAACCCTCGCCTCGTCGCGCTGGAAAGACATCGAACAAATCAATCGCGCAGGACGCGAAGCGGAGGCTTCAGTTCATAGTTCCAACACCCAACACCTAACACCTAACACCCAACACCCAACTCTCAACTATCCGAAATTCTGGCCTCAAAACTGGCGCAAGGGCGGTCTTTACGAGCGTCGCAACCAACTTCTCAAGGAATTTGGTTTTTACAACCAACAATATTGCGGTTGCGAGTTCAGCGTCAGAAGTTAAAAAGGATTTTCACCGCGACCCAACGGTTTTATGACAAAAAAAGACCACTCTCCGTAAGGAAAATGGTCTTTTTGTTTCGTCGCCGTGGCTTATTCGCCGAGGCTCTTGATATGCTTTGCCAACTTCGACTTGAGGTTGGATGCTTTGTTCTTGTGGATGATGTTGGTCTTAGCCAGTTTGTCGAGCATCTTCTGAACGCTGGGATAGAGCTTTTCTGCTTCTTCCTTGTCAGTCATGGCGCGCAGTTTGCGAACGGCGTTGCGCATCGTTTTTGCATAGTAGCGGTTGTGCTCGTTTCTTTTCTTCGTCTGACGAATTCTCTTCAGAGCTGATTTGTGATTTGCCATTTTAATTCTTAATTTTAAATTGTTAATTTTAAATTTTTACGGAAGCTTATGGGTCTTGCGCTTTTCGGCTGCCCTCGGCGAACTTTTCATTTCTAAAGTTCTCCATCACCGTTCCTCTGGATTTTTCCGATGGCGCATCGCTGCGCAGATGACGGATTCCGATGTTGTAGTCCCTAGGAGAGTCGAACTCCTCTTTAGAGAATGAAAATCTCTCGTCCTAACCGATAGACGAAGGGACCAAAATGCTCTAAGCGGGTACAAAGGTACGGCTTTTTTATCAATTCTCCAAATTTTCTTCAAAAAATTTTCATTTTTCGCGTAAAAATTCGTAATTTTGTCGTGTTATGCTGACAAAAACGCGGGCGATCGTGCTCCATTCGATGAAATACGGCGAGGACAAAACCATCGTCGAGATGCTCACGGCTGACTTCGGTCGTGTGTCGTTCGTGTGCCGACTGCCGAAGACGCAAAAAGGGAAACTCAAAAAACAACTTTTCCAACCCCTGACGATGCTTTCCATCGAGTTCGACCACCGTCAGGGAGGCGGATTGCAACGGTTGCGCGACGTGCAGATGTCGCAGCCGTTTACGTCGATTCCCTTCGACCCCGTGAAATTGTCGATTTCGCTTTTCGTGGCGGAATTTCTGCTGTATGCGACACGCGGCGAACAACAAAACGAGGCACTTTTCCAGTATGTCGAGAACGGCATTTTGTGGCTCGACGGACAATCGCGCTCTTTTGCGAATTTCCACCTTGTTTTTATGATGCGACTGTCGCGATTCATCGGTTTTTTCCCGAATCTCGACGACTATCACGACGGCGACTGCTTCGACTTGCGAAACGGCACTTTCGTGGCCGTCAGACCGTCGCACGCCGATGTGGTGGAACCGGCGGAGGCGGAGCGAATCAACACGCTGATGAGAATGGGGTTCGAGTCGATGCACCTTTTTCAGATGAACCGCCACGAGCGCAACCGAATCGCGGAGTTCATCCTCACTTATTATCGGCTGCACGTGCCGAATTTTCCGGAACTTAAATCGATTGAAATTTTAAAAGAATTATTTGAATTCTAACGACAACTCGCTGACACCCAACAAGTTATACGACTTCCGATGATAGGGCGTGATGCCGAACTGGCGGATGGCCTCGCGATGCTTTGCCGTGGGATAGCCTTTGTTCGACTGCCAATCGTACTGCGGAAATTTCTCGGCCAACTGCATCATGTAGTCGTCACGGTAGGTTTTCGCCAGAATGCTCGCGGCGGCAATCGACTGGAACTTCGAATCGCCTTTCACGATGCAGGCGTGGGGAACAGAGTCGAGGGTGTTAGGTGATGGGTGGTGGGTGGTGGACTTGGGACGATACGGCTCAAAGCGGTTGCCATCGACGATGATGGCCTCGGGACGCACGCGAAGTTGGTCGAGCGCGCGGTGCATCGCCAATATCGACGCACGTAGAATGTTGATTTGGTCGATTTCCTCGGGCGAAACGCTCGCCACCGCCCACGCCACCGCCTCTTTCTCGATTTGCCGTCGCAGTTCGTAGCGTTTCCGCTCGGTCAATTGCTTCGAGTCGTTCAGCAGTGGATTGTCATAGTCGGGGGGCAGAATGACGGCCGCGGCAAACACGCTGCCCGCCAAGCAACCCCGACCAGCCTCGTCGCAACCAGCCTCAACGACTCCTATATGATAATGTGATTTCAACATCGACGCTCGAAAATGACGTTATTTAATCGGCTTCGGCGAACGATGCTTCACCTTGAAGCGGTCGAAGCCCTCGCCATACACACCAATAACGGCACTCTGAGAAACGAAGGCCGTGGGGTCGATGTCGTTGATGACCTGGAAAATGCGACCGCTCTCGCGCCGTTTGGCCAAAACGAAGAGCATTTTCATCTCTTTTCCACTGTAAAAACCATGTGCGTCGATAGTGGTGACACCTCGGCGCGGCTCTTTGTTGATGCGGTCGCCAATCTCCTTGTAATGCTCGGAAATGATGAAGAACTGCACCGAACGGCGCATGTTGTTGACGACTTGATCGATGCAGAAAGCCGTGACGTAGAGCACAACGTAGCCGTAGATGACGCGCTCCCAGTCGCGCAGCACGAAATAAGAACTCGAAATGATGACGACGTCGAGAATCATGATGATTCGGCCAAGCGAAATGTCGCGATATTTATTGATGATGGCGGCCACAATGTCGGTTCCACCCGTTGAACCGCGGAAAGCAAGGCCGATGCCCACGCCCGAACCGCAGAAAACAGAGCCGATGATGGCGGCCATGAAAGGCTGGTCGGCAAGCAGGTGCAGGCTAGCCACCTTGTCGCGGATGAGTGCCAGCGCAACCGTCAGCACGGCCACGGCGTAGATGGTTTTCACGCAGAATCTCCAACCCAGCGTCACCAACGCGAAGATGAGCAGAATGGCGTTGATGACAAAATAGCTCACCTGAGCCGGAATCGCCAGCGGACTCCACTCCAGAATCGAGGAAATACCAGCCACACCGCCCGAGGCGAGGGTGTTGGGCAGGAGGAAGGCCGACCATCCGATACAATAGGAAAGCATGGCGATGGTAATCATCGCGTAGTCGCGCACTTCGCGCCAGATTTTTGTTTTCAGAGCACCTGTCATAATCATGTCGTTTAAATTTGGCTGCAAAGGTACGAAAAAAGATGAATGATGTATTAATAAATCTTATTTTTTTGTCCAAAAATGTCGATTTTTACGAAAGATACACTAATTTTGCACATTCATAAACATCTGAAAACAGAAACTAAAATTATAATTAAACGGTAAAAACATGAAGAAAATTTTACTTCTGATGCTCTCGCTCGTCATGGTGACGACGATGATGGCAGAGGGTGTAACGCCCGATGAGGCTTTGAACCAAGCCCGTAATTTTGTGAAAAACCGCGAAAACAAAGGAATGCGACCCCATCGAGCGCCGGGAACGGCAGCGTCGCGACTGGTGATGGCCAAGCAAGTCAACGGCCTCTACGTGTTCAACGTGGCGAAAGACGAAGGTTTCGTCATCGTCTCTAACGACGACCGCACCGAACCCATCCTCGGCTATAGCGACAGCGGTCATTTCGACCCCGAGAACATGCCCGAAAACATGCGCGCATGGCTGCAAGGCTACGCCGACCAGATTGCGTGGTTGAATGAGCATCCCGAAGTACAGAATACCATTCAAAAAGCCCCGACGAAAAATCCAGTCGCCCCACTGATGCAGTCGGAGTGGAATCAGAATGCACCATATTGGAATGATTGTCCTATTTTTCAGCCTACAGGAGCTCAAAGCGTAACGGGTTGTGTTGCTACGGCTATGGCACAGATTATGTATTATCACAAATATCCCGAAAAAACCACGAAAACAATTCCTTCCTACACCTATGGCAGCAGGTGGGGTATGAATTTCACAGAAAATGCCGTACCTGTCACTACTTTCGACTGGACTAATATGATTGACAATTATACTAACTATACAGACGCCCAAGGGGCAGCAGTTGCAGCTTTGATGCATTGCTGCGGTACTTCTGTGAACATGGATTATGCCGACGCTGACAATGACGGTTCAGGAGCCAACACTGGCAAAGTGGCTGGTGCGATGAAAGAATATTTCGATTACAGTGCCACGACGCGCTATGTCGGACGTGGAAGTTACTCAATGGATGACTGGAACAACCTAATTTACAGCGAATTGGCCGAAGGTCGTCCTGTGCTTTATGGTGGACAGTCGTCGGGTGGCGGCCATGCTTTCGTGGTTGATGGTTATGATGGCGACGAACTTTTCCATGTGAATTGGGGTTGGGGCGGCCATCAAGATGGCTATTTCTTGCTTTCCGTCTTAAATCCAGGTAGCACAGCAGGCATCGGAGCCAGTACGAGCAGCGACGGCTATAGTTTCGGACAAGATGCCGTCATCGGCATTCAACCCAATCATGGAGAAGAAGGTGAAGAAGAAGTTGGAGCACATTTAACTTTCAATGACCCTTCCATTTCCGGCCAATCAATTACGTTCGGAAAGATTTCGAATGATGGTGGAGATACTCACTATTTCAATTTCGGTATTGGCATTATTGACGAAAATGGAAATATTACAGCTAAAATTACCAAGAGTGGATATTGTGATCCGGGAAGTTATTTCTCACCCAAAAATGGTGCTAGTGTTTTCACTGTTAACTCCTCATGGGGCAACGGCACTTACAAAGTGATTCCCATTAGCCGTGTCGGCGGAACCAGCGAATGGATTCCGGGTATGAATCCCAATTTGCAATATTTTGAGGTGGTTATCAATGGTAGTAACATCACCATTACGTTTGTAGGTGGCCCTGAGTTGTCTGTTACATCGTTCAATTTCCCTGGCAATAAAAAGGCCGGTGTGGAGCAGGTGGTAGAGGCTACCATCCAAAACAACGGGGCAGAATTTTATGGTCCGCTCCACCTTTTCGCCAGTATGACAAACGACAAAGGAAAAGCAGCAAGTACATCCGGCATGACTATCCGCTCGGGAAGAAGCATCACAACGGAGTTTACTTTCAAACCCAACACAGCAGGAACATACAACATTTGGATTTGCACCGACGAAGGCGGAAACAATGTCATCGGACAGTCGAGCGTAGTGATTGAGGCCGCTTCGACGGAAACATATAGTTTATCCGCCCAAGGTCTTGCCATTGAGAACGGAAATCCTTCTTCGACTTATGGAGGAAATATCTACGGAACACGTATCAAAGGAGCTTTTTCGTTGAAAAACACAGGAACAATACCGTTCAATGACAATATTACGATACAGCTGTACGAGTACAAAACTTATGACGGTGTATTGAGTTTCTGGTCTTCAGATAAGCAGACAATTCCTGTTGTCATTGCCGCAGGCGAGACAGCAGCCATTACTTTTGATTTTATCAATCAGAACAAGACCAATTACTTGATAAGATGCACATACGGCAATACTTATACAAGATATCCTCAATACAATTCCTACACCCTTGCAGATGGAATTGAAATGTTTATGGCCGATGGCACCTCTAATGCTACTGGTGCACAATCGAGTGTAACAGTTCCCGAGAATGCTGTAGCGGTGAACCTCACAGGCGTTTCCGGTGTGACGAATGTCACGGGTGGTAATGAAAACACGCTGTTTATTTTCGGTGCTGACGACAATGTGCCGTCTTCGCTGAACGGAAGGAATGTCGTCAAGGGTGGCAATGCCGAAAACATCACCCTGCAAGACGGCTGCGACTTCTATTCACCCGTCACGTTCACTGCTGATAACATTTCCTACACACGCACATTTGATACGGGTCTGACGCGCGACTACAAGAACTGGACAACCATCGTATTGCCCTTCAATGTGAGCGAAGTAACCGTCGATTTGACAAGTCAGGGTACGGCTTATGCTGCATATTCAGCTTATCCGATTGACTGGTTCCACAACGCCGAAGAAACGAAGAAAAACTTCTGGGTGATGGAGTTCGGCAGCGAGGATAATGGCATTGTCAATTTCTCACACGCCGCTGAAATCAAGGCTGCCCGTCCGTTGCTCATCGCCGTTCCGGGCGCAGAGTGGGGTTCGAAAAACGACCTGACGAATCTTCCCATCACATTCCACGGCCAGAATGCAACGGTTTCAGGTGACTTCCGCGCCTCGACCTCTGGCGACAACTACAAAATGAAAGGTGTCGTCGCTCAGAAAGTTTTCAACGACATTTTCGTTCTCAACGCTGATGGAACGGCCTTTACTCGCCAGAACTCTGCAACTGTCGATGCGTTCCGTGCCTACTTTGAACCCACAAGCACCGCTGCCACTGCCTCGATGCTGATGATGGCATTCGGCGACGGGAATCAAGGTGAAACAACGGCTCTGAAGCCTGTCTTCGACCATGGAACCATGAATCAAAGCAATGCCATCTACGACTTGCAAGGTCGTAAACTCAATGGCGAACCTACGCAGAAAGGTATCTATATCGTGAATGGAAAGAAAGTGATCAAAAAGTAAAAAAAAGAAAGAAAATGGAACGCAAGATATATTTGAAACCAGCCATGAAAATGCTGGAAACCGAAAAAATCATGTTTGAACCTGGCGGTGGTCTGTCTGAACCCACCCCTGTCACACCGGGCGTTGGTGCCAAGGAGTTCGACAACGACGTTTGGAATGACAACGACGTTTGGGGAACGGAGAGCAGTTGGGAGACCGCCGACAAAACGTGGTAAAGCCATTTTGAATCGCGATGAACGACTGGAAAGCCCTGACGATCCACCCGATGGCGCCGTCGGGCAACATCGAGGTTCCCACGCAGATGAACGACTTGTTCAGCTACGAGCCGCACGCGCTCTGTCTGGCTGCTCGCGACGAGGCGATGCCTTCTATCAACGAGTTGATTCTGGACGAGAAAGAGGGCAAAATGTTCGGCGTGTTGGTCGTGGAAACCTCCGACGGACTGGGCTATCTGGCGGCTTACTCGGGGCAGATTCGCGGTCGAAGCGATTGGCCGGGATTCGTGCCTGCGGTGTATGACTACCTGCAGCCCGACGGCTATTTCAAGGTGCACGAGGCGGAAATCTCGGCTTTGAACCGCGAAATTGAGACGCGCCAAAACGACAAGGAACGACTGGAAACCTCGAAAATTCTTGCCGACCTGAAACGCGAATATATGGAGGTGGCGACGGAGTTGAACTACCAGAATATGAAGGCGAAAGTGCGCCGCCACGAACTGCGTGCCGCCGGTCCGCTGACGCAGGAACAGGAAGACGAACTGATTCGCGAAAGTCAGTTTATGAAGGCCGAGTCGCGCCGCGTGAAAATGGGTTACAACGCGAGAATCGACGAGTTGACGGCGAAAATGGCGCAGTTCGACGAGCCGATTCGCGAAATGAAGGCTGAGCGTCGGAAACTCTCCGACGCGCTGCAACGCTGGCTTTTCGAGCGGTTCGAGGTGCTCAACAGCGAGAGCGAATCGAAAAATCTGATTGACATTTTCAAGGACACGTCGTTGGGTCGTCCGCCCTCGGGCGCAGGCGAATGTTGCGAGCCGAAACTGCTGCACTACGCCTACAAGAACGGCCTTCGACCCGTGCAAATGGCCATGTTCTGGGTGGGCGCGTCGCCAAGTTTGGAAATTCGCCACAACGGTCGTTTCTATCCCGCTTGTCGGGGAAAATGTCTGCCGATTTTGCGCTGGATGATGCCCGAAAAAGAGAAAAAAACGGAGGATGGCGGCGAAAAAAAGCTCATAGAACTGCCCACGATTTACGAAGACGAGGCCATCGCCGTGGTGAACAAGCCTTTCGGACTGCTCAGCGTGCCGGGTGTGTCGGACTATTATTCGGTGTGGAGCATCGTTCGCGAGCGTTATCCCGACGCCGATTCGCCGCTGACCGTCCATCGCCTCGACCAACCCACGAGCGGCGTGATGCTCATCGGAAAGACGAAGGATGCCTGCGTGGAACTGCAACGGCAATTCGCCGAGCGAGAAGTGCAAAAACGGTATGTCGCCCTGTTGGAACAGCCGATGTCAGTTTTTGCCGAGAAAAAGGGCGTCATCGACCTGCCACTCTACTCGAATCCGCTGAACCGACCGTATCAGAGTGTGGATTACGAGAACGGAAAAAAGGCCGTCACCGAATATGAAATCATCGGCGAAACCGACGGCCACGCTCGTGTCGCGCTCTATCCGAAGACAGGTCGCACGCATCAACTTCGCGTGCATTGCGCCCATATAAAAGGCTTGAACAACCCCGTTTTGGGCGATAACCTCTATGGAAATATGCCCTCGCGTCGCCTTTTCCTACACGCCGAGAGCATCCGTTTCCGCCACCCGACAACGGGCGAGGAAATGTCTTTCCAAATTCCGCCGGAATTTTAAAATGGAAAAATTTTTAGTGGCAAGAGAATTAATTCATTATTCACCGCAGAGGATTTGTATGTATATGAAAAAAAGGCTTTTTCTCATCATTTTATCTCACTTTGCAATTCTAAGCTGTTTTGCCCAAGATGCTATAAGGGGAGTCTTGTCAGTCGGCACAGGAATCACGATGAATGATACTTATTTCTATGAAACGGGTGTCCATTATATGCTGCTTGAATACATCGGCATAGGAGGATGTATCGGTTACTGGAAGCAGTTCTCGTCCAATGGACTGTTGTCTAAAGTTGATGATACGGAGGATGATAACAATCTACTGATGCGCCCCTATTTGAAACCGTCTGTCATAGCTTTCACGCCACCACTGCTGAAAACAGAACGAATGGAACTGTCCATTGGTGCAGAGGGTTCGTGTATGATGAATGCCAAATTTAACCGTACGATATTATTTCTCGGCACCCCACAGGGCGATATTTACAAAATCTATCGCAGTCGCGCCGTTTCTTGGGGTGGAGATTTGTGGCTTCAAGCGAAGTTTCAGCGCGTGTCGCTGGGATTGGGCTACACTCTCTCGACCCTTGAACTTGACAAGAAAATTTCTGCGGACGGCTCACGGCTTGATGACAAACTGACGCACGGACTGTTCGTCCGAAGTGCTTTTTTATTTTAATAAATAAACATAAATAACAATATCAAGTATGAAAAATGTTTTCATTTTCCTAATATTATTTGCCTCATCGCTCGTGGCAAATGCACAGACCCAAAACATCTCTATAGAGGCTTTTGGCGCGCACAATACTGTCGGAATAAACTATGATTCCCGATTGAAGGGGAATCAGGGATGGGGCTATCGTGTCGGTATTGGCTATAGTTATAGCGGGCACAGCAACTTTTTAGTTGGATCTTCGTCCATTAAGGGCGTGGCGATTCCTGCAGAGATAAACTATCTGGTGGGGCAGAGGAAAAGCAAATTAGAATTAGGGTTTGGAATGAGCCTCGGCTATTATCAAGAGAAATATAGCAATTGGGTTCCTTCTTCGACAGGGCTGATGGCTGAAGCAGAAGGTCATCACAAGACTTTTGGCTATTTTCTCTTTGGAAATGTCGGCTACCGTTTCCAGCCTGTTCGTGGTTTGATGTTTCGCTTAGGTATTACACCGTCATTCAATTTCGGTGATAGGTACGGCTTGAGTCGTTCAGAATTCTATCCCTATGTTAGTCTGGGTTGGGCATTTTAATTAAAGCGGTTTTTGTAAAGAAACACTTAACTATTTCGAAAGTTTTAGTTAAGTGTTTCTCAAATTTTACTCACAACCTTTTCAACTGCACTGTAAAGTGCCGCATCAGCGGGGCTTCCCACTCGATGGCGACGCCGCGTGTAATCTCGTTGCGACGGTCATAGACATTTTTCAACGCAGCCGCAATCACGTTCATGTGGTTGTCGGTATAGACGCGACGCGGAATGCACAGGCGCAACAGGTCGAGTCCGCCGAAGCGATTTTCGCGTGTCACAGGGTCGCGGTCGGCCAGAATATAGCCAATTTCACAGCCTCGGATGCCTGCTTCGAGATAGAGTTCGCAGGTGAGCGTCTGTGCCGGAAATTCCTCTTTCGGCACGTTGCACAGCACCTTGTAGGCATCGATGAACAGCGCGTGACCGCCGACGGGACGCTGATAGGGAATGCCGTATTCATCGAGTTTCGCAGCGAGGTATTCCACCTGTCGGATGCGCGTTTCGAGCATATCGAACTCGGTGTTTTCGTCGAGACCCACCGCCAGCGCGTTCAAGTCGCGACCGTTCATACCGCCGTAAGTAATAAAGCCCTCGAAAGGAATACAGAAAAGTTTCGCGCCCTCGTACCAGTCCTTGTTGTTCGTCGCGATGATACCGCCCATATTCACCAGTCCGTCTTTCTTGGCCGACATCGTCATCGCATCGACGTAACTATACATCTCGCGGGCGATTTCCTTGATGCTCTTATCGGCATAACCCTCCTCTCGCATCTTGATGAAATAGGAATTTTCGGCAAATCGAGCCGAGTCCATCACGACGGGAACACCGTATTTGTGGCACAATTCGCACGTTTCGCGAATGTTCTGCATCGAAACTGGCTGTCCGCCCACGGTATTGTTCGTCACCGTCAGCACCATAAACGGCACATTTCCCTTGTTTTCCACGAGCACTTTCTCGAGTTTTTCCAACGAAACATTGCCCTTGAACGGCAGTTCCTTCTGTGTGTCCTTCGCCTCGTCGATGGTCACGTCGATGGCTTTCGCCTTGCGCGACTCGATGTGGCCTTTCGTCGTGTCGAAATGGGCGTTTCCGGGGATGACGTTGCCCTCTTTCACGAGGTAGGAGAACAGAACATTCTCGGCAGCGCGACCCTGATGCGTCGGAATCACATACTTAAAACCGAAAATGCGCTGCACCACCGATTCGAACTTGTAGAACGATGTCGCGCCGGCATAACTCTCGTCGCCCAGCATCAACTCGGCCCATTGGCGGTCGCTCATCGCGCCCGTTCCAGAGTCGGTCAGGCAGTCGATATAGACCTGCTCGGCCTTCAGCATAAACACGTTGTAATGGG
>Ga0256404_1002128_pt1 | contig 44865 bp, 32 predicted proteins | sample RumenRJG_01DNA_FD_185990 | JGI IMG/M metagenome (GOLD analysis project Ga0256404, IMG submission 185990) | Bovine rumen microbial communities from Lethbridge, Alberta, Canada - RJG_01 | ecosystem: Host-associated > Mammals > Digestive system > Stomach > Rumen | place: Canada: Alberta | collected... | reverse complement strand
TGCTTGTCTTGATTTGCAGCACTAAGGTAAGTGAAAAATCTGACATGGCAAAATCCTGGGCAACTTTTTGTTGCTCAGGAACTTATAAAAATAGTTAAACTAAAGTGCTGCGGAATTAAGGTTATAAAAACACTTGTAAGATGTAATTTCAATGCAAAAATTACAAAAAAGTTTTGTTATATCCGAAACGTTTTTGTACTTTTGCAGTGAACACAATGACGTGTTCGGTATGTATGAATTTGAAATAATATTAAGATGAATATACGCGAACTACCGAGACGCGAGAAAGGAGTCGAAGATGGAATAGAAGAAGAATAAATAAAAACCCTGCCCAGGCGGCAACCTGGAGCAGGGAGAAAATGAAGTCTCAACGGCAATTGGACTTCGTGCAAAAATATCTGTACAGGGTTGGACAGCTTTTGCATCACAAAGGTACAGATATAATTATTAATGAACACATTTTTTAATATATAAATTTATAAAAATGTATAATATTGATAATTTTTTGTTCTCAAAAAAGGAAATGTACCTTTTAGAACACAATAAGCAAGGTCGGTCAATAGAGCTGGCTCAAAAATCACACCTTTTTCGTCGGAAGAAGATTTACGAGAATATGCATTTGATTGACGAACGTATGTTTGCAGGTGGTGGATTCTTTCCTCAATTGCAGCCATACAACGACAACGTTGATTTTGAGCTGGTTTCGTTTGTTGATAGAAAAAAGCATAGTGGCACGAATGAGGCTGTCCATTTTTTCTTGGACGATTATCGTTTCCGTTATGCTGTATGGTCTAATTTGGAAAAGACAACAGAGTCCATCTTTCGTTTTGACTATGTCTTTACCCCGGATTTCTCGCTTTGGGTGGACTTGCCAACAGAGTACTTCAATATAATGAACATATTTCGAACCAGATATGTTGGCGCATATTGGCAACAATGTGGCTTGAATGTGATTCCGACGGTCAGCTGGGGGAATGCGAATTCATTCCATTATGCTTTTTGCGGGCTGCCGCAACATAGTGTACTTGCGGTGTGCGGTGTGGGTAATAAGCATTGTCCTGCAAGCCTGGAGTTGTGGAAATACGCCATAAAACAAATAGATAAAGAACTGCTACCGACAATGATTATCGTGTTTGGAGAAGAGGTTGAGATTCCAGGAATCAACGCCCCTATAAAATTTGTTTCAGATTATATATCAACACATTTTAGAAAATGAAAACAATAGAAAACAATTTATGTACAGAGGATATTGCTCTCTTTGATGCAATGGAAGGACACTTTCAGTCTGAGAATGAACGCACATTCTTCGAAAAAATGAGACAGAAGATGGAGGGCGAAATAGCTCCGTCAAATGACTTAATAATGTTCGAGGAAGACAACGAAGACCATATCTACATCGTCCGCTGTATATATGAAGAGTTTGTTGTGGGGCACGGACAAAAAGACAACTACGACGAAGAGTATCACGTCATGAATCTGTCTGCGGCTCTAAAAGCAAATCTCAAGGAACTCGGTTTCCTTACTCGTGACATAACTTTGCTTGAGTGGCTTCGTGAAAGAGACTATAGAGGGGTTCGGTATAACCATAATTATGCGATGATGTAGTATGGGTAATCAAAAACAATACTTGGAAAGCGGGGGCTTCAGTAAATATCTTTATGCTGACGAAAGTCCGGCTGTTACTATCAACGGAGTTACGGGAAAAATGATAAGTTTAAAAACAGATCCTACCGGAATACATGGAGGACTGCCAACTTACGCTAATACATGCGATGTATACTTTAGAAAAGGTGAAGACGGTTTGGCTTCACAAGCTAAAATTTACAAAGATCGAAAAACCATTATGGACTTTGATTGGAGTCATACGCACACAAATCCAGACGGAACAATATTTCCAAAGGGAACGATTCACGTACAGACTTACCAAGTGGATAGTAAAGGGAAACTCATTCGTTTATCCGACAAAGCTCGTTTTATGACGGAAGCAGAGATAAAGAAGTACGGTCCGATCATAAAATATTTCAATAAGAATGTAAAGTTCCGGCCTTAAATTAAATATGTTGCTGATAATCGCGCCTGCAGACAAAATCTGCGGGCGCTTTTCTTTTGGCCCTTCCTGATTTTACTGCATAGTTATAAGTAAGAGGTAAGAAGGAAGAGGGAAGATGTATGATGGCTGAAGGATGCCTTCGGTTACACCTCGGCTGCGTTTACTGTGTAAAAGCAGATGGCTGATGTATGATGTGAACGGACACAATTAACGCTTGTCCGTTATGTCCGTTATGTCCGCAACGCATTCGCGAACGGACATTGCGGACATTAGGGACATCCGTAAAAATGTCCGTTGAATGCATTTTTTACATAACCCGAATATTCATTGAGTCCAATAAATCAGCAGTGATGCAGCGGCTCTGCAGCAGTGATGCGGCGGCTCTGAGCGGGAGTAGAGTAAGTAGGCAAAATGTACTCCCTAACTAGAGAATTTTTACTCCCTAGTTAGAAAGCAAAAAAAAATCGTGTGGCTCACCTCAACCGATCGTTTGAGCTAGCCCGATCGATCGTTTGAGTTAACTCAGGTTTTTGACGGGTGGCTATGGTTAACGGCAAAAAATAAACGATAACAGCTTAACTGCAAACTGTTTTTTTTGATGTTATAAAATAAACTTTCGTCAGTTTCCCCTGTCTTAAAAACGTGAGCGTATGTACCTTGGAAAATAAATAATACACACAACAACACAATACCGACATGAAAAAACTACTCACCACGCTACTCGCCACATTCACTGCAGCTGCGGGGATACAGGCACAGGTGGCCTTCGGACACGCCGAGAAAATCAACAAAGGATGGCGCTTCCTTCGCGTGGACAGCGCATGGAACATCAGCGAGAGGCCCGAGATGCGGGAGAGAGACTTCGACGACAGGCAATGGCGACGGGTGGATCTGCCCCACGACTGGGGCGTGGAGCTGCCCATGTCGCCCGACAAAGGTTCGTGTCAGGGCTATCTGAGCGGCGGCGTGGCCTGGTACCGCTTGCGCATCCCCGACGGCAAACTGACGCCCGGACGACGCCACTACATCTACTTCGAAGGCGTGTATAACCACTCCGAGGTGTACGTCAACGGACAGCTGCTGGGCAAGCGCCCGAGCGGCTTCGCCTCGTTTCTCTACGACATGACGCCCTGTCTCCGGGAAGAGGGCAACACCGTGGCCGTGCGCGTGGATCACGGACAGGAGTTCGACTCGCGATGGTACACCGGATCGGGCATCTACCGCAACGTGTGGCTGGTGAGCGCACCCGAGGTGCATCTGGCACAGTGGGGCACCGCCTACCGTCTGACCGCCATCACGAAGAACAAGGCCAGCGTCGAGGTTGATGTGGAAACGAAAGACGAAAGACGAAATACGATAACCGATAACCGAAAAACGATAACCGAAAGCTATAGCGCCATAGTGGAGCTCATTGACAGGGACGGCAAGACGGTGGCCTCGGCCAAGACCGCCATCGGCAGCAGCGGGAAGAAGACCGTAAGGCTGACGGTGAAGAATCCGCAGCGCTGGACGCTGGAGCGCCCCTATCTCTACACGCTGCGCACCGTGCTGCTCGCCCCCAAGGCCGAAGACAACGACACCTCGACGGTGCGGGCCGGACTGCGCACGCTGGAGTTCTCGCCCGACAAAGGTTTCGCCCTCAACGGCGAGTGGATGAAGGTGAAAGGAGTCTGCATGCACGACGACGCGGGCGTGCTGGGCGTGGCCGTGCCGAAGGAGGTGTGGCGCCGCCGTCTCCGGGAGCTGAAGGACATCGGCGTGAACGCCCTGCGCATGAGCCACAACCCCCACGCCCCCGAGCTCTACGACCTGTGCGACGAGATGGGGCTGCTGGTGATGGACGAGGCCTCGGACGAATGGGAGTTCCCCAAGCGCAAATGGATGAAGGGATGGAACGCCGGCGCGCCCGAGTTTCAAGGCACCTACACCTATTTTAAAGACTGGATCGACCGCGACGTGGCCGACATGGTGCGCCGCGACCGCTGTCACCCCTCGGTCTTCATGTGGAGCATCGGCAACGAGGTGGACTATCCCAACGACCCCTATTCGCACCCCGTGCTCAACGGCGACGGGAAGGAGTTCACCCAACCGGCCTACGGCGGCTACAAGCCCGAACAGCCCAACGCCGAGCGCATCGGCTTCATCGCGCAGCGTCTGGCCCGCGTGGTGAAGGACATCGACTCCTCGCGCCCCACGACGGGTGCGCTGGCCGGAGTCGTGATGTCCAACGCTACTGCCTATCCCTCCGCAGTGGATGTGGTGGGCTACAACTACACCGAGAGCCGCTACGCCACGGATCATAAGACATACCCCGAGCGTGTCATCTACGGTTCGGAAAACCGCCACGATCTGCCCGCATGGAAGGCGGTGACGGACAACGAGCACATCTTCGGCCAGTTCCTCTGGACGGGTATCGACTATCTGGGCGAGAGCGGCCCGTGGCCCGCACGCGGTTCGTCGGCAGGTCTGCTCGATCTGGCCGGATGGCGCAAACCCTCGGGATGGTATCGCGCCGCGCTGTGGAGCGAGAAGCCCGTATGCTACATCGGCACCTGGCGCAGCTTCACGCGCCCCGGACGCGACGGCAACCGCCGCAACCAGCGGCCCAACATCAACGCCTCAGGCAGCTGGAACTGGGAGGAGGGCGACAGCGTCAACGTGGTGTGCATCACCAACGGCAAGGACGCCCGCCTGAGCGTCAACGGCAGAGAGATCGGCGGCAAGCCGCAGCGCGACGAGGCTACGGGCGTGCTGACGTGGCGTGTGGCTTGGGAGCCCGGCACGCTGCGCTGCGAGACGGACAACGATGCTTCATACGAACTGGTGACGACGGGCCGGCCCTGCGCCCTGAAGCTGACGACGGACTCTGTGGCCCACGTCTTCGTGGAAGTGGTGGACGAGCGGGGCAACCTGGTGACGGCGGCCGACAACGAGGTGACGCTCAATGTGCGCGGCGCGCGTCTCCTGGGCATGGAGCACGGCAACATCGGTGACGCCGGCATCAACGGACGCCGTCAGCGCAACCGCCTGAGAGTCAACGGCGGCAGGCTCGTGGCCTACATCCAGCCCGACGAAGACGGCAAGCCCTTCACGGTGCATGCTGCCTCGCCGTTCCTAGAAGGAGCGTCGTTGAACATTGAACATTGACCATTGACCTTAACGCTAACCGCTAACCGCTAATCGCCAACCCTTAATTGACGCCGCGGGCGTTGAGGGCCTGCTGATAGCGGCGGGCGTTGGCCAGATGCTCGGCGTAGGTGGCGGCGAAGACATGCGTGCCCGAGAAGTCGGCATTGGCGCACATATAAAGATAAGGATGCTCCGCGGCGTGCAGCACAGCGTCGATGGACGACGTCGAGGCAATGCGGATGGGGCCGGGAGGAAGACCCTTGACGCGATACGTGTTGTAGGGAGACTCCACCTCCAAGTGGCCGTGACGGATGCGGCGCAGGGAGAAGTCGCCGAGAGCGAACTTCACCGTGGGGTCGGCCTGCAGCAGCATGTCGCGGCGCAGACGGTTGAGATACATGCCGGCTACGGCAGGCTTCTCGGCATTGTTGGCCGTCTCCTCATCGAGGATGCTCGCCAAGGTGGCGACCTCAACGGGCGTGAGGCCCTGACGCCCGGCCAGGAGGCGGCGCTCCTCCGTCCAGAAGCGGTCGTACTCGCGGCGCATGCGCAGCAGGAAGGCCTCGGGCGCCATGTCCCACCAGAGCTCGTAGGTGTCGGGGATGAAGAGTGCGGGGACGGTCTCCGCCGTGAAGCCCAGGCTGTCGAGCAGCGAGGGGCGGGCGAGCGCATCGGCCACGGAGACGCTGTCCATCATGAGATGGCGGGAGAGGAAGGCGGAGAGGTCGGCCATCGTGCGCACCGAGGGCAGGACAAGACGCACGGGCGTCTGGGCGTGATTGCGCAGCAGGTGGACACATCTGAACCATGAGGTGGAAGGCGCGAAGACGTAGCGCCCCGTGCGCGGCTGACGGAAGGAGAAGAGGCGGCAGGCCAGATCGAAGCCCACGCCGCCGTGCATCTCGCGGCGGATGTCTGCCACGGACGTTGCGGGACGCACCTCGACGACAACGTCTTCCTCGCCGCTGCCGCACGGGGAGAACAGGGCTATGGCCAAAGCGGCGGTCGCCACGCAGAGGCCGGCGGCCGCGAAAAGCAGGGGGCGCAGCTTAGTTGCCATCGGGCTTGACAATGTCGATATGGTCGCTCTCGGTCCAGTGGAAGCTCTCCACGGGGTCGGGATGAGCGGGGTCGAAGTCGGTGAAGTCGCGCATGTACTGCGTCAAGAGGCCCTGCTCCCTCAGGCCGTGAAGCACGCACTTGCAGATCTCGTAGGCCCCATAGGGGTTGAAGTGGGTGTTGTCGGCCAGCGCCTTGGTCTGTCCGGGATAGGTGTTCGCCGGATAATGCACGAAGGCGCGCTTGGAAGCCTCTTCGCCCCAAGCCTCGAACATCGTGCGCGTGTACGCGTGCAGGTCAATAAAGGTGACGCCCTCGCGGCGGGCCAGCACCTCCATCGCCTCGGGATAGTCGGCGTGGGTCTCCTGGATGCGGCCGTCCTTGAAGCTGCGGCGCTGCGTGGGGGAGACGAGCACGGGCGTGGCGCCGCGCTGGCGCACCTCATCGATCATCGTCTTGAGCGTGTGGGTGAAGTTATAATAAGCGCCGGCGCCGGGGAAGCGCTGCTTCTGGTCGTTGTGGCCGAACTCCATGAAGACCCAGTCGCCCGCCCGGAGATCCTTGAGGATACGCTTGAAGCGCAGGGCGGAGCAGAAGGTGGAAGCCGTCTCGCCGCTCTCGGCGTAGTTGGCCACGGCGATGTTTTCGTTGAGAAAGCGCGGCAGCATCTGACCCCACGAGGCCCAGGGCTCCTCGTCCTGATCGACGACGGTGGAGTTGCCGCAGAGGTAGATGGTGGGGCGCACGGTGTCGGGCACGATGCGGATGTCGATGACGGAGGGGTTGTCGCCCGTGATTTCAACGGAGAGCACGTCGTCCCAGTTGAGTTTCGTCTCCTCGCGCTTCTTGATCTTGACGCGCTCGGTGGCGGAGATGACGGGGGAGTGCTTGTTCACGAGAAAAGAGAGGGCCGTGATCTGCCCCTTCTTCGTGACGACGTTCTCGCACAGCAGGCGGCGGCTCTCGCAGCGCACGGTGGTGGAGGCGGCGCGGCGCTTGGAGCCGAGGGTGACGGTGAGCATGTAGTTGCCGTCGGGCAGGGGATAGGAGAGCGTCTTGCGCTCCGTCACGGGGAAGTCGCCGCCGAGGGCGCACACGGTCCAAAGAGCGGCAAAGAAGGTCAGGAATGTTTTCATAGCGGTGCAAATGTACAAAAAAAATAATCAATCTGGGGATTGTGGCAAAACTTTTTTTCCGGAAACGTTGTCTATTTAAAAAAAATGACGTACCTTTGCGCCCGGTTGTGAAAACGCCGATATGGCTCAGTTGGTAGAGCAACGCATTCGTAATGCGTGGGTCGGGGGTTCGAGTCCCCCTATCGGCTCGGAAAAAGATTGGTAAAGAAACATGTAGCGAGATCCTTGCAACGACGGTTGCGGTCTCGCTATTTTTGAAACAGAAAAGATGAAAGCAATACTGGAACTCAGCGACGGCACACGCTTCGAAGGAGAGAGCTTCGGATACGAAGGCCCGACCACAGGCGAAGTGGTGTTCAACACCGCCATGACGGGTTATCCCGAAAGTCTCACAGACCCCTCGTATGCCGGGCAGATCCTCGTGATGACGTTCCCCCTTGCAGGTAATTACGGCGTGCCGTCCACTTCAGTTGAGGAGGACGGCATCGCTGTTTTTATGGAGAGCGACCGAATCCACGCTAAGGCTCTCGTGTGTCAGGACTACAGCGAGGCCTACAGCCACTGGAACGCCCGCGAGAGTCTTTCCGACTGGCTCCGGCGGGAACATGTGCCGGGCATCACCGGCATCGACACCCGAGCCCTGACCAAGCGCCTCAGGGAGGAAGGCGTGATGATGGGGCGCATCATCGTCGGCGGTGAGGAGACACCCTTCGGCACCTACGAGGGTGTGAACTTCGTGGCCGAGGTGTCGACCCCCGAGGTGAAGACCTTCCGTCCCGAAGGCAAGGCCGAAAAGAAAGTCGTGCTGGTGGATTGCGGCGTGAAGCACAACATCATCCGCTGTCTCTTGAGGCGCGGCATCGAAGTGACGATGGTGCCCTGGGACTACGACTTCAGCGGCATTGAGTGCGACGGCCTCTTCATCAGCAACGGCCCGGGCGACCCCAACATGTGCGGGACGCTGGTGGACCACGTCAAGGCCTTCATGCAGACGGGCAAGCCCATCTGCGGCATCTGCATGGGCAACCAGATTCTGGCTCTGGCCGCAGGCGCCGAAGTCAAAAAGCTGAAATACGGCCATCGCGGCCACAACCAGCCCGTGAGGGAAGTGGGCACCACGCGTTGCTTCATCACGACGCAAAACCACGGATACGCCGTCGACACCCGCACGCTGAAGGAGGGCTGGACGCCCCTCTTCGTGAACATGAACGACGGTTCGAACGAAGGCATACGCCACAGGGAGATGCCCTGGTTCTCGGCACAGTTTCACCCCGAAGCCTGCGCCGGTCCGGTGGACACGGAGTTCCTCTTCGACACCTTTGCCGGCCTCTTGCGCGGTGAGCAGCTGCCCGCTGTCCCCGAAGGCGACGTGAAACCCTCGGTGGAGGAGAAGCCCAAAAAAGTCTTGCTGCTGGGCAGCGGCGCGCTGAAGATCGGCGAAGCCGGCGAGTTTGACTACAGCGGCAGCCAGGCGCTCAAAGCGCTGAGGGAGGAGGGCATCAAGACCATACTCATCAACCCCAACATCGCCACCGTGCAGACCTCGGAGGGTGTGGCCGACGAGATCTACTTCCTGCCCGTGACGCCCTACTTCGTGGAGCGCCTCATCGAGAAGGAGCGCCCGGACGGCATCCTGCTGGCCTTCGGCGGACAGACGGCGCTCAACTGCGGCGTGGAGCTCTACCGCAGCGGCGTGCTGGAGAAATACGGCGTGAAGGTGCTCGGCACCCCCGTGCAGGCCATCATCGACACGGAAGACCGCGAGCTCTTCGTGGAGCGCCTCGACGAGATCGGGGTGAACACCATTAAGTCGCACGCCTGCGCCACCATAGAGGAAGCGCGTGCGGCAGCCGCCTCGCTGGGCTATCCCGTCATCCTGCGTGCCGCCTATGCTCTGGGCGGACTCGGCAGCGGATTCTGCGACAACGAACCCGAGCTCGACAAACTGGCCGAGAAGGCCTTCTCCTTCTCTCCGCAGGTGCTGGTGGAGAAGTCGCTCAAGGGCTGGAAGGAAATAGAATACGAGGTGGTGCGCGACCGATTCGACAACTGCGTCACCGTCTGCAACATGGAGAACTTCGACCCGCTGGGCATCCACACGGGCGAGAGCATCGTCATCGCACCCTCGCAGACGCTCTCCAACAGCGAATACCACAAGCTGCGCGCACTGGCCATCAAGATCGTGCGCCACGTGGGCATCGTGGGCGAGTGCAACGTGCAGTACGCCCTCGACCCCAACAGCGAAGACTATCGCGTGATTGAGGTAAACGCCCGCTTGAGCCGATCGTCTGCATTAGCCTCGAAAGCAACGGGTTATCCTCTGGCTTTCGTTGCCGCCAAGCTGGCTTTGGGCTACGGACTCTTCGACCTGAAGAACTCGGTGACGAAGGTGACGTCGGCCTTCTACGAGCCCGCCCTGGACTACGTCGTGTGCAAGATTCCGAGATGGGATCTGGGCAAATTCCGCGGCGTGGACCGCGAGCTGGGCAGCTCGATGAAGAGCGTCGGCGAGGTGATGGCCATCGGCCGTAACTTCGAGGAAGCCTTCCAGAAGGGGCTGCGCATGATCGGGCAGGGGCTCCACGGCTTCGTGGGCAACAAAGAACTCGAAATCGAAGACCTCGACGACGCCCTCAAGTCGCCCACCGACAAGCGCGTCTGTGCCATCGAGAAAGCCTTCTTCGCCGGCTACAGCGTGGACCGCATCCACGAGCTGACGAAGATCGACCGATGGTTCCTCGAAAAGCTGCTCCACATCTACCGCATCAACGACCGGCTGCGCGCCGTCGGCGGAGCGCTGGATCCCGCGCTGATGAGAGAGGCCAAGGTGTACGGCTTCACCGACTTCCAGATCGCCCGCGCTCTGGGCATGGAGAAGCGGACGGACATCGAGGAGGCCATGCTGCAGGTGCGCGCCATGAGAAAAGAGATGGGCATCACGCCCTGCGTCAAGCAGATCGACACGCTGGCGGCGGAATATCCCGCACAGACCAACTACCTCTATCTGACCTACTCGGGCACCTCGGGTGACATCGACTACGAGGGAGACGGGCGCAGCGTGGTGGTGCTCGGCAGCGGCGCCTATCGCATCGGCTCCAGCGTGGAGTTTGACTGGTGCGGCGTGCAGGCGCTCAACACCATACGCAAGGAGGGGCTGCGCAGCGTGATGATCAACTACAACCCCGAGACGGTCTCCACCGACTACGACATGTGCGACCGGCTCTACTTCGACGAGCTGACCTTCGAGCGCGTGATGGACATCGTGGAGAAGGAGACCCCCAAGGGCGTCATCGTGAGCACGGGCGGACAGATTCCCAACAACCTAGCCGTGAAGCTCGATGCCGAGGGCGTCACCATCCTGGGCACGCAGGCTCGCTATATTGACAATGCCGAAGACCGCGACAAGTTCTCCGCCATGCTCGACCGCATCGGCGTGGATCAGCCCGAATGGAGCGCCCTGACCTCGATGGAGGATGTGGACCGCTTCGTCAGGAGAGTGGGATTCCCCGTCCTGGTGCGTCCCTCCTACGTGCTCTCGGGCGCCGCGATGAACGTGTGCTCCAACGAGGAGGAGCTCGAACGCTTCCTCACGCTGGCGGCCAACGTGTCGCAGAAGCACCCGGTGGTCATCTCCAAATTCATGCAGAACACCAAGGAGGTGGAGATGGACGCTGTGGCCAAGGACGGCGAAATCATGGCCTATGCCATCTCAGAGCACATCGAATATGCCGGCGTGCACTCGGGCGATGCCACCATACAGTTCCCTGCGCAGAAGCTCTACGTGGAGACCGTGCGCCGCATCAAGAAAATCTCGGCACAGATCGCCCGTGAACTGCATATCTCCGGGCCCTTCAACATACAATATTTGGCCAAGGAGAACGAAATCAAGGTGATTGAGTGCAACCTGAGAGCCTCGCGCTCGTTCCCCTTCGTCTCGAAGGTGCTCAAGGTGAACCTTATCGAGCTGGCTACGCGCGTGATGCTCGGACTGCCGGTGGAGAAGCTCCACAAGTCGTTCTTCGATTTCGACTACGTGGGCATCAAGGCGTCGCAGTTCTCCTTCAACCGTCTGCAGAAGGCCGACCCCGTGCTGGGCGTTGATATGGCTTCGACGGGCGAAGTGGGCTGTCTGGGCGACGACTTCAACTGTGCCCTGCTCAAGAGCATGCTCTCCGTGGGCCATCGCATCCCGGAGAAGTCGGTGCTGCTCTCGACCGGTACGGCCAAAGACAAAGCTGCCATGCTGGAGAGCGCACGGCGTCTGGTGGAGAAAGGCTACACACTCTACGCCACGGGCGGCACGAGCCGCTATCTCACGGACAACGGGGTGGAGAACACCCTCGTGCACTGGCCCAGCGAGACGGGGATACAGCCGCAGGCGCTCGACCTGCTGCGCGAACACAAAATTGACATGGTGGTCAACATACCCAAAGACCTCACGGCCGGCGAGCTGACCAACGGCTACATGATACGCCGCGCCGCCGTCGATCACAACGTGACGCTGATCACCAACCCGCGTCTGGCCGCCGCCTTCATCAACGCCTTCTGCTCGATGACGCCCGACGACATCACCATACGCTCGTGGGCGGAATACAAATAAAGACAAACGGAAAAATACGTAAACCCAATCAACTGCTTTAAAGAATTATGTGCGGAATAGTAGGATATATCGGAAAGCGTGAGGCTTATCCCATTCTCGTGAAAGGTCTTCACCGCCTGGAATACCGCGGATACGACTCCGCCGGATGCGCCCTGCTCTCGCAGGAGGGCCTCAAGGTGTACAAGGCCAAAGGCAAGGTGTCGGACCTGGAAGACGTGGCCGCCAAAGCCGCTTCGCCAGCTGCAATGAAGAGCACGTTGGGCATCGCCCACACGCGATGGGCCACACACGGCGTGCCCTCTGAGGCCAACGCCCATCCCCACGTGTCGGAATCCGGACATATCACGCTGGTGCACAACGGCATCATCGAAAACTACGCCACACTGCGCGAGCAGCTCAAGCGCAAGGGCTACCACTTCAAGAGCGAGACCGATACCGAAGTGCTGGTGCAGCTCATCGAATACACTCAGAAGCAGCAGCGCTGCAACCTCTGTGAGGCCGTGCGCCGGGCCCTGAAGCTGGTCTTCGGCGCCTATGCCATCGCAGTGATCGACGACCGCTGTCCCGACGAATTGGTGTGCGCCCGCAAAAGCTCACCTTTGGCCGTCGGAGTGGTGGACGACCGCTCGGAGTTCTTCCTGGCCTCGGACGCTTCGCCCATCGCCGAATACACCAAGCACATCATTTATCTCAATGACGAGGAGGTGGCGCTCATCTCACGCGGCAAGGACATCAGGATATACAAGCTCACGGGCGAAGAGACCAAGGGCGAGGTGAAGGAGGTCAGTCTCGACCTTTCGATGCTTGACCACGAAGGCTACGACCACTTCATGCTCAAGGAGATTTTCGACCAGCCCAACGTGCTGAAGGACTGCATGAGCGGACGCATCGTGGAGTCGCCTTACTCCTCGGCGCAGACGGGCCACGACGGACCGACGAGCGGACTGCAGGTGGTGCTCTCGGCCGTGACGCAGCACCGGCGCGAGCTTCTCAGGGCACGCCGCATCATCATCGTCTCCTGCGGCACTTCGTGGCATGCCGGTCTCATAGGCAAACAGTATCTGGAGCATTTCTGCCGCATCCCGGTGGATGTTGCGTACGCCTCGGAGTTCCGTTATAGTGACCCCGTCATTGAGCCCGACGACGTCGTGATGGCCATCTCGCAGAGCGGCGAGACAGCCGACACGCTGGCCGCTATCCAGCAGGCCAAAGCCCACGGAGCGCTCGTCTTTGGCATTGTCAATGCCGTGGGCAGCAGCATTGCCCGAGAGAGTCACACCGGTGTCTATATCCATGTGGGTCCGGAAATAGGTGTGGCCTCCACGAAGGCCTTCACCGGACAGGTCACCGTGCTGGCCATGATAGCGCTGGCGCTCGGTATGGCCAAAGGCACCGTCACGCAGGAAGAATATGACGAGACGATACACGAGCTGGTGCAGATTCCCGACAAAATCCGCCAGGTGCTCAAGCAGAACGACAAGATTAAGAAGATGGCGGAGCGCTTCGTGGATGCCTCTAACTGTCTCTATCTCGGTCGCGGATGGAACTTCCCTGTCGCCCTTGAGGGTGCGTTGAAACTTAAGGAGATTTCCTATATCCATGCCGAAGGTTATCCTGCGGCCGAAATGAAACACGGTCCCATCGCTTTGGTCGACGAGCAGATGCCGGTGGTCTTCATCGCCACACATCATGCGCTTTATCAGAAGATCATTTCCAACATGCAGGAGGTCATTTCCCGCGGCGGACACATCTACGCCGTTGTGACGGAAGGAGACGAGCAGGTGAAGAACATGGTGGACGACATCATCGAGGTGCCGCAGACCATCGGTTGGCTCGTGCCGCTGCTTTCGGTTATCCCGCTGCAGTTGCTCTCTTACCACGTGGCCGTAGCAAAGGGGCTGAATGTGGATCAGCCCCGTAACCTGGCCAAGAGCGTCACTGTGGAGTAAGGCGCCGAGGCCGTTTTTGCCTTAAATAGTATTTCCCGTTACGACTTCTTCGTGATGAGGCTCACCAGCCACACCACGGGGAAGCCGCCCAACATGGCCACCGCACCGCAGTCGATGGGGTTCATGAGGGCGTTGTTCATCATCATGTTGACCACGGTGAGACCGACACCCCAGACGAAGCAGGCCCAGACGGCCTGACGGGTGACGCCCTTCCAATAGAGTCCCAGCATGAAGGGGGCGAGGAAGGCGCCGGCCAGAGCGCCCCACGAAATGCCCATCAGCTGGGCGATGAACTGAGGCGGGTTGAGGGCAATCATCAGCGAGATGACGATGAAGAAGACAATCAGCACGCGCATGACCACTACCTTACGTTTTTCAATGTTGCCGCGCACAGTGTCGTCGATTTCACCCTCGCGCACCTCTTCGGCATTGGCCTTCTTGTCGCGGTAGATGAGATCGAGTGTCATCGTAGAAGAGGACGTCAGCACCAAACCGGCCAGTGTGGACATCGAGGCAGAGAGCACCAGCAGCACCACCAGGGCGATGAGCACATCGGGCAGCGTCTCCAACATCGTGGGCACAATGTTGTCATAGGCAAACTTGCCGGTCTCTGCGTTGAAGGCCGTGGGCACGAACAGACGGCCGAAGCCGCCGAGGAAGTAGCAGCCGCCGGCCACAATGAGGGCGAAGACGGTGGAGATGACCGTGCCGCGACGGATGGCGGTCTCGTCGGTGATGGAATAGAACTTGCCCACCATCTGGGGAAGACCCCATGTGCCGAGCGAAGTAAGGATGACAACGCCGAGCAGGCTCAGCGGATTGGGACCGAACCAGGAAGCGAAGTCGCCCGCCCTGAAGTTTTGATAGAGTTCGGCACCGCGCTGGCTGAGGTCGTCCGCATTGGGTACCTGAAGGAGCATCTTCTCATAGGCTCCCGAGAGTCCGCCCTGTCCGTGGAGCACGACGGCAATGACGGTGGTGATGCCGAAGAGCATGATGAGGCCCTGAATGAAGTCGTTGATGGCCGTGGCCTTATAGCCGCCGAGAATCACATAGACCGCTGTCAGGACGGCCATCGTCATGGCGCAATAGGAGTAGGGGATGTTGAAGCCCATCTCGAAGAGTTTGGAGATGCCCATATAGACGCCGGCGGTGTAGGGGATGAGGAAGACGAAGGCGATGATGCTGGCTGCCACGCGCAACCCTTCATCGCCGTAGCGGCTGCCGAAGAAGTCGGGCATCGTGCGCGACTGGAGGCGTTGTGTCACCTCGCGGGTGCGCTTGCCCAGCACAAGCCAGGCCAGAAGCGAACCGATAAGGGCATTTCCTATACCTATCCATGAGGCGCTCATGCCGTATTTCCATCCGAACTGCCCGGCGTAGCCCACAAAGACGACGGCGGAGAAATAGCTCGTGCCGTAGGCAAAAGCCGTGAGCCATCCGCCCACGTTGCGTCCGCCCAGGACGAAGCCGTCGACGCTTCGGGCCTGCTTGCGGGAATAGAGACCCACACCGATCATCACGATGAGGAAGATGAGGGTAAGACTGATTTTGATGAACATAGCTTATGTGTGTTTGTTTCTAGACAAAAGGGAAAATCAGTTGAAGCGCACCTGCAACTGCACCTGCACACCGTGATTGGCGCCGGGCACGTAGCTGCCGCCGTTGATGCTGGCCGACTTGTAGACGTACTGCGCCTGTACGCGACACTTCTTGAAGAACCAGTACTGCAGACCGAAGACGGCTTTGTGCTGGCCGTAGTCGCGATCGACGTTGTAGTTGAAATAGTCGTAGGAGAAGACGCTCTCGAAGCCCTTCAGGCCCAAAGGTACGCTGCCGGTGAGATAACCGCCGCGCGAGATGCAGGTGCCGTCCTTGCCCTCGAGATATTCCCCGTGGAGGCGAATCCACTTGCAGTCGTAGGCTCCGCCCACGGAGTAGCGGTTGCGGATGTAGCGCTCATCGGCGCCGATGCCCGTCAGAGGCGATTCGTGGCTGAGTTGATTCTGTCCGCGTCCGAGTTGTCCGGTGGCCACAATGTTGAGGCCCTTGACGGGACGGTATTCCAGACGCAACACCATGTCCTTCTGGTTGTTGTTGTCCATCTTGTTGATGATGCAGCCGTTGAGCACCTGGAAATTGTAGGCGAACTTGCCGCCGGCGGCTTCACCGAAAAGGGCCAGTCCCATCTCGCGGCCGTAGGAGGTGCCGAACATGCGATCGCTGCCGCAGCCGGCCAGATAGGTGACGCCCTCGCTGTAGACATCGACGGTCTCCATCGAAGTGGGCGAGAGGGGGTTCTCGTAGCTGTAGCCGTGCTTGAACTGACCGAAACGTACGGTCAGATATTTCTTGTTTTTGAAGAAACTGAAGTCGGTGTAGTATTCCTGTACGACGGACATGAAGTCGTGCATGAAGGAGAACGACCAGCGCTCGGTGATGCGGGCGTCCACCCAGAAGATGACGCGCTTCATGTTGAAGCTGTTGCTGTTTTCGCCGTTGGCGTTGTTGAAGATGTAGGCGCCTTGGGCGTAGCCGTGGAGCTTGATGCGGTCGGCAACGTCTTTGGTCCAGTCTGGGGCTTTTGCCATCACGGGAGCCAGCACCTCCCTCACCGTCTTGTCGTTCGGGTCGGGATGAAAGTCCGTTTCTTCCTGCGGGGTGAATTCTCCGTCGCCTTTGGGCGTGTTGTCGTCGGCCTTTACGGGCTGAAGGGCGATGGCCAGAGCACACAGCACCGCCATCATCGTCTTTTTGTTCAACATACAAAAATGAATCTTTAGAAGTTTTTGTTATTGTATTTGGGGTTTTATGTTTTATGTTTCGTGCGGTTCGTCGTCCATTGTGACGACGGCTTCCTTGCTGCGCCCGTCGATCTTGATGCTCAGCGGGCGGTCCAGATGCACTAGACGCACGTGCTGGGTCTCCATCTCGGCGGGCAGCTTCTCAATGACGTCTTCGCGCCAGAGACCGTCGCCGCTGAAAGCGTTGATAGTCAGATAGCCCACACCGAGTGAGGTGAGGTTCTGGAAGAAATGCGTACCCTGCGAGGGATCCACCTGGAAGCTGTCGAGGCCGGCCTCCACGATGACCTGCGCTGCAGAGATGTGGGGCCATTTGACGGGAATGCCCAACCAGGGGTCGGATGTGCCCCAGCGGCCCGGACCCACGAGGATGCATTTGCGCCCTGCTTCCAGCAGATGGCGGTTGATGCGGTCCACCTCTTCGGCCACAAGGTCGTTCTTCGAGGGGTTGAAGCAGCGGGTGGGGATGTAGACGATGTCCTGCACGTCGTGGCTCACACCGAAGCCGATGGCGTTGTGGGAGCGCAGCAGGCACTTCTCGTCGGGCACCTGTCGCAGATCCTCGTCGAGCTGCATGCGGTTGTCCACCATGGGGCGGATCTGAAGCAAATAGAACTCGCCCGTCTTGTCTTCGTGCAGGTTGACGGCGAACTCGATTTCCACGGGGCGCCTCATGGCCTTCTGGCCCATGTCGAGCACTTCGCGCAGGAGTTCCGGCAACGGGAACACGTTGTTCTGCAATACGCCGGCGAAGGAGATGATCTTGCGGTTGCGGCCCTCGTAGTAGCTGTCGTAGATGCGCTGGTCCATGGGGTCGAAGGTGGAGCAGATCCACTGCAGCGTGCCGTCGCCTTCGGCCTCTCTCACGGGAATGCGCACGAGGTTGAAGCCATCGTCCACGCTCATGGCGCCTTCCGTCTTTCTCAGGTCGAGGGCCAGGAACGAGGTCTGCGTGTCGCGCAGTGCAATCTCCATTTCCGACATCTGCAACACCTGGTCGGGATGTGCGGGGCAGACGCGCAGCGTCGTGCCGCCGTCCACGATGTGTTTGCCCAGGCCCATAGCGAGCGACACGATGCCTTCTTCGGCGCGTTCGTCACCGATGGGATAGTAGTTGATGCTGCGGGCCACGCCGGAGATGGTGGGGTAGAAGCGGTCGCCGTGCTGCTCGCCCACGACTTCCTGAAGGATGACGGCCATCTTCTCCTGGTCGATGACGTTGGAGGTGGCGGTCATGTAGTCCTTGCTGCTGCGGAAATAGACGGAGGCATAGACGCCCTTGATGGCCTGCACGAGGCGCTGAAGATTGCTTTGGGGACCTTCCGTGTCATCGTTGTCGTAGCGCACCATATAGGTGGAATAGATGCCGGCGAAGGGCTGGTAGTGAGCGTCTTCGAGCAGGGAGGAAGAGCGCACGGCAAGAGGTCCTTTGACCACATCCTGAAAGGCTTTGAGGTCGTCCATCAGATGTTCCGGCAGTTTGGCCTCGAGGAAGGCTTGGAGAATCTCGTCGTCGGAGCGGTCGGAAAGGGCCACGCCGTAAAGGTCGTTGCTGTCCATGAACTCGTCGAAGATGTCGGTGCAGAGCACCAGCGTCTTCGGGATCATGAGAAACTCCGACTGGCGGTCCTTGAGCAGTCGGTCGAGAAAAGCCAGACCGCGACCCTTGCCGCCCAGACTGCCTTCGCCGATGCGGGCGAAGTTGGAATACTGGTCGAAGCGGTCGCGCTGATATATGGCCACGACGCCCTTGTTCTTCATGCGCCTATAGGCCACGATGGCGTCGAAGATGATCTGGCGGTGGGCGTCCACATCCTGCAGCCGCTCCCAGGTGATGCCCTTGAGGAATTCGGCGACGGGGAAGATGGCGCGTGAGGCCAGCCAGCGCGACACGTTGTTGTGCGAAATGTGATAAAGCAGAGAGTCAGCGGGCAGCGTCATGATGCTGTCCTGCAGCTCTTTAAGGTTGTGGATGCGGGCCACTTCCTGCATCGTCTGCGGGTCGCGGAAGACGAAGTCGCCGAAGCCGAAGAAGCGCCTCATGTGTTTGCGCAACTCGTGCTCCACCGCCTTGGAATTCTTGTCGATGAAGTGTGCCCCGACGTTGTGGGCCGGCTCCTCCATCTCCGAGTCCGACGACTCCATGATGAGCGGCGTGTAGGGGCTCGTCTCGTGGATGGCTTCGAGCAGCTCGAGACCGGCGCGGGGATTGGGCTGTTCGGCACCGATAGCCGTCGATGAGGGGCGCCAGTGCTCCATCGGGAAACGGCAGTCGGAAATGACGCCGAGCAGGTTGTCGCTGTAGCGGGTGTAGAGTTCCCAGGCCTCCTTATAAGTGCGCGCCAGCACGATCTTCGGACGGCCTCTCATGCGCAGCGTCTCCAGCGAGGTGTTGAGCGCCTCGGTGGCGAAGGCCAGAGACTGTTGCAGCACGAACTTGTAGAGCATGGGCAACAGACTGGAATAGAAGCGGATGGAGTCCTCCACAAGGAGTATCATCTGCACGCCGGCGGCGGTGTCGTGCTCCAGATTCATGCGGTCCTCGATGAGCTTGATGATGGAGAGCAGCAACTCGGTGTTGCCCAACCAGCAGAAGACGTATTCGAAGGCCGAGAGGTCCTCGTTCTGTATGCGCGAAGTGATGCCGTGGGAGAACGGTGTCAGAATCACGATGGGAATCGTGGGGTGGTTGTTCTTGATGCCGCGCGCGATGTCGAAGATGCTGCTGTTGCCCGTGCCTGGCATACAAATGATGAGGTTCACACCCGTGCGTGCGATGGTGGCTTCGGCCTCTTCGCTGGATGCCACCTGAATGAATCGGGGCGGGAAGCGCAGGCCCAGTTTGGTGTATTCCGAAAAAATCTTTTCGTCCACGCGACCGTCGTCCTCCAGCATGAAAGCATCGTAGGGATTGGCGACAATGAGCACGTTGAAGATGCGGCGCTGCATCAGGTCGACAAAGACGGTGTCTCTGAGTGTGAGTTTTTTTTCGGATGCCATTTTTTAGCTTAAATCCCCGCAAAAATATGAAAAAAAAATGAAATACGTGAAAAAATCTTAAGTCTCTTTCGCTTCAACTCTCAACTATTTTGTAATTTTGTGCCGCGAATGGATATTCAGACTAAGATAGAGGCTTATAAAGAGCGCATTGAGGCTCTCAAAAGCGGTGATTCATCGCTGGTGGAGGATACGCTTCAGACGATGGCGCCTGAAGCGGAGAGGCTGGGTCTCCATGCCCTGCAGGTTGAACTGCAGAATCTGGCCGTGAAGACGGGCTATCCTGACGATTACCGTCAGATAAAGAATCTTTTGCAGGAGAGTGAGGCCATGTGCGAAATCGTTTTTAAGACCTTTACGCTGCCTATTCGCGCGATGCTCGACGCCATCGGCTTGGAGTATGAATTGGAGTATCGCATGAAGAGCGTCTATAGCATTTGGCGCAAGATGCGTAACGACCACAAGACCTTCGATGATGTTTACGACCTCTTTGCCTCGCGCATCGTCTACAAGCCGCTGCCGCTACCCCAGATGCAGCCTCTGGGCGACGTCAACCCCAAGGTGGAGCCCTTTATGGACGCGGAAATCCTTACGTGCTGGAAGATTTACAACATCATCCTCTCGCTCTACCGCATCCATCCCGATCGCATCAAGGACTGGGTGACGCATCCGAAACCTTCAGGTTATCAGGCGCTTCAACTCACGGTGATGGGGCCCGACTGCAACTGGATCGAGATGCAGATCCGCTCCGAGCGCATGAACTACGAAGCAGAGTACGGCACGGCCGCACACTGGAAATACAAAGCAGAAACAAATAACTTATAACTCACGCAGATATGACACTTACCATTACTTCCGCAGGCGACACCATCAACGGTGTACTTGAGGGCCGTCTCGACACTGCCAGCTCGCAGCAGTTCTCCATCGACATGCAGCCTCTCCTGGAAGGGGCAGACAAACATATTGTCTTGGACTGTAGCAAATTGGAGTTTATCTCATCCAGCGGCCTTCGTCTCTTCCTCACGCTGCGCAAGGCCACGATTGCGAAGGGCGGTGACGTCACCATCACGGGTGTTTCTCCCGAGATCAAGCAGGTGTTCACCATCACCGGCTTCTATTCGCTCTTTCAGTTCGCCTGATTTTGTCAAAAAATCGGTTTTCGAATCGTGGAGAAATGCGCTTCGAAACCTGCTTTTTGAGAAATTGTAACGAACAGAAAGAGAATTAGTTGATGATTTTAGAGGGTCTTCATTCCCTCTTCTCAGATACCGTTCAGAGACCACGCAGAGACCGAGCAGAGCCGCTGTTTGGCCTCTTTTTTGTAAAGAAATATGTAAGCTTTGGGTGTTGTCTGCCCGTAGGCTTCAGCGCCCTTCGAAGCGCTTGATGCGGACGCGGCTGTAGCGGTGCAGGCGGACGAGGAAAATGATGAACGCGATGCTGATGGCCGCAGCAATGACGGTGGGCAGATCGTGGTTCATCATCAAGAGGCCGTCGTAGATGCCGTGCGCCACAATGGGTGCCAGCAGCACCATCGGACCCAGGCGCAGCTTCTTCCATTTGCTGCGCGCGAAATGTACTTTGCCGTAGTAGTAGCCCATGAGCACGGCGAAAGCAAAATGGCCGGGCACGGAGAGCAGGCTGCGCGCTGCAGCCACCTGCATCCAGTCTTCTGCCGCATTGAAGAGATAGAGCACGTTTTCCAGTCCGGCAAAACCCATGCCGATGCAGACGGCGTAGACGATGGAGTCCATCCGTTCGTCGAAGTAGGGGTTGCTCTTGGCGATGCGCGTGAGAAACCACCATTTGCCCAGTTCCTCGGGAACAGCTGCAAGAAGAAACGCCGTTGCCCAGGCGTGCAGGGTTGAGTCTGCGGGGACGAGCGCCCACAGAGGCAGATGCTCAATGCCTACACAGAGGAATGTGGACACGACGGCAGCACCGCAGCCCATCATCGTGGCGTAGAGTATCCACCAGACGGGCTCGGGGTGTTTGCGGTCCTTCCAGCAGATATAGGCCACAAGAAGGATGGCGGGCATGATACCCGCCATCACGATTTGAAACGATTCGTTGCGAAGAACGGAAATCGCAGTTTCTTGCATCCGTTACTTCTTATCTTTCAGCAGATCACGAATCTCCGTCAGAAGCTTTTCTTCAGCCGAAGGTTCGGGAGCGGGAGCGGGTGCAGCGGGCTCCTCTTCCTTCTTGGCTGTGAGGCGGGTGATGCCGCGCACGAGCAGGAAGACGCAGAAGGCGATGATGAGGAAGTCGATGCAGGCCTGACAGAAGGCGCCGTAGTTGATGGTGACGGGCTCCAGATCGGGGTTCAGGGGATTGACGGGCAGTTCGTACTTGAGCTCGTCGAACTTGACGCCGCCGATGAGCCATCCGATGGGGGGCATAAGCACGTCGTTGACGACGCTGGCGACGATCTTGCCAAAGGCACCGCCGATGATTACGCCGACAGCCATGTCGACCACATTACCGCGCATGGCGAAGGCTTTAAAATCCTGAAGGAATCCACATTTTGCCATAGTTTTGAAATTTTGAGTTATTAAAATGTACGTTTAAGCGTTTTTTTTTGCCAAATGCAGTGCGAAATTAAAAAGAATTTCGTAATTTTGCAACAAAATAGGCCGGAAAAGTGCAAAAATACTATCTGTTTATCATTCTCGGGGCCGTTTTCGGGCTCTTGATGACAGCTTGTAAGAGTGCGCACTACTGCAATTGCGGCTGATTTCGGACAAGAGACAAAACAAGAGAAATATAAACCGTATTATTAACCAAATTTTAAAACTATTAGAACTATGACAAGAGTTGCTATCAATGGTTTCGGCCGTATCGGCCGCCTGGCTTTCCGTCAGATGTTTGAGGCCGATGGTTACGAGGTAGTTGCTATCAACGACCTGACCAGCCCCAAGATGCTCGCTCACCTGCTGAAGTATGACACCGCTCAGGGCGGTTTCGCCGGCAAGTTCGGTGAGGGCAAGCACACCGTAGAGGCTACCGAGGACAGCATCATCGTTGACGGCAAGGAGATCAAGATCTCTGCCGAGAAGGATGCCGTAAACTGCCCCTGGAAGGCTAACAACGTTGACGTTGTGCTGGAGTGCACCGGTTTCTACACCAGCAAGGAGAAGGCTTCTGCCCACATCCAGGCAGGTGCCCGCAAGGTTGTGATTTCCGCTCCCGCCGGTAACGACCTCCCCACCATCGTTTACAATGTAAACCACAAGACTCTGACCAAGAACGATAACGTGATCTCTGCTGCCAGCTGCACCACCAACTGTCTGGCTCCCATGGCTGCTGCTCTGAACAAGTACGCTCCCATCTGCAGCGGTATCATGAGCACCATCCACGCTTACACCGGCGACCAGATGATTCTCGACGGTCCTCAGCGTAAGGGTGATCTGCGCCGTTCTCGTGCAGGTGCTTGCAACATCGTTCCCAACAGCACCGGTGCTGCCAAGGCTATCGGCCTGGTTATCCCCGAGCTGAACGGCAAGCTGATCGGCAGCGCACAGCGCGTTCCGACTCCCACCGGTTCTACCACCATCCTGGTTGCCGTTGTCAAGGGTAAGGACATCACCAAGGAAGGCATCAACGCTGCCATGAAGGCTGCCGGCACCGAGAGCTTCGGCTACACCGAGGACGAGATTGTCAGCAGCGACATCATCGGCATGAAGTACGGTTCTCTCTTCGACGCTACCCAGACCATGGTCAGCAAGATCGACGACGACACCTATCAGGTACAGGTTGTCAGCTGGTACGACAACGAGAACAGCTACACCAGCCAGATGGTTCGCACCATTAAGTACTTCTCTGAGAACTGCTAATTGTTCGATTTGATTACCATCCTGGGGCCCACAGCCTCGGGAAAGACCACTTTCGCCGCCCATTTGGCCCAGCGCCTTAGGGGCGGCGAAATCATTTCCGCCGATTCACGCATGGTGTATCGGGGGATGACGATCGGTACGGGCAAAGATCTCGACGATTACGTCCTGCGAGATGCCGACGGCAACGAGGTGCACGTGCCGTATCACCTTATAGATATATGCGAGGCCGGATACCGCTTCAACGTGTACGAGTTTCAGTGCGCCTTTCAGAATGCCTACATGGACATCAAGGCGCGCGGAGGCATCCCCATTCTCTGCGGCGGCACGGGGCTCTATATCGAGAGCGTGCTGAAGAGTTATGAGCTGGGCAGTGTGAAGTTCCCCGAGAGGAATTCCCTGACCATAGGGCTTCGCATCGACAGAGACCTGCGGCGCCAAAAAATCACGGAGCGCCTCCACGCGCGTCTTGAAGAAGGTATGGTGGAGGAGGTGAGAGGCCTGCTCGAAAAGCTGCCTGCAGAGCGTTTGATACGCTACGGGCTGGAATACAAATACGTGACGGAATACTGCATCGGCGAGTTGAGCTACGACGAGATGGTGCGCCGCCTGGAGATCGCCATTCACCAGTTTGCCAAGAGGCAGATGACCTGGTTCAGAGGCATGGAGGAGCGTCGCGGCGTGCCCATACATTGGATTGACGCTACGCTGCCGATGGAAGAGAAGGTGGAGGAGGTCGTTTCGCTTTGGGAAGGCGTCAACCGATTCGGTTGATTTCCTCAAGAGCGGGTATATTGATCAGTTTTATTTTCTTGCCGTCGATGGCCACGATTCTCTCTTTGGCAAACGCCGAAAGTGTGCGGATGGCGTTGGAGGTGGTCATGTTGGACAGATTGGCCAGATCTTCGCGCGAAAGATACAGCGACAGCGTACATCCGTCTTCTTCGAGGCCGTAGTTGTCGCGCAGGAAAATGAGGCTTTCGGCCAGACGGCCGTTCATGTGTTTCTGCGTGAGGTTGACGGTGCGCGCATCGGCCTGTCCGAGCGCCATGGCCAGACGGCGCACAAAGAAGAGACCCACTTTGGCGTTCTCTTCCATGTATTTTTTGATGAGGTGAAGCGGCATCATCGCCACGATGGAGGGCTCGAAGGCTGCGGCCTCTGTGACGAAGGGTTCTCCGGCAAGAGCGGCGCGATAGCCGAAATATTCCACCGCATTGGCCACACGCATAATCTGCTGACGGCCGCTGGCACCCTGCTTCGAAATCTTCACTTTGCCCTGCAGCAGACAGTAGAGTGTGTCGGGCATGTCGCCCTCGCCGTAGAAGACCTCATTTTTTTTAAAAGAACGCACGTGAATGTTCTTCTTGAGCTCTTCCTGCTCACTGACAGACAAAGCGTCGAAAAGTTCGCCCATATAACCGAGAACTTTCTCGAGTTCTATCTGTCTTTTGCTCATTTTTACCTTAAAAAATATGTTTTATGACACAAAAGTAAGAAATTCTTGACTAATGGCCAAATTTCTTTAAAAGAAAAAGTGTAAATTTGGGGACGAAACAGTAAAATATTTAAACTATAGAACATTAACTTATGAGTTATTTGCGTTTTGACAAGACTCTGATGACGAACTTGGAGGAGTCTCTCCCGAAGGAGATTCTGAGAAGCAATCGCAGCGGAGCCTATTCGTGTTCGACGATTGTCGACTGCAACACCCGCAAGTATCATGGACTGTTAGTGGTGCCGGTGCCGGAGCTGGACGATGAGAATCACGTGCTGCTCTCTTCTCTGGATGCCACGGTCATACAGCATGGTGCAGAATTTAACCTGGGATTGCATAAATACAGCGGTGACAACTTCTCTCCCCGAGGTCACAAGTACATCAGAGAATTCGATTCTCTCCAGGTGCCCACCACGCTCTACAGAGTGGGCGGCGTGATCCTCAAGAGAGAGCAGATGTTCCAGCATTTCGAGAACCGCATCATCATCCGTTACACCCTGGTCGACGGCCATTCGGAGACGACGCTGCGCCTGCAGCCTTTCCTGGCGTTCCGCTCGGTGAGAGAATACACCCATGAGAACTATGCCGCCAACCGTGAATATGAAGGCTGCGAGAACGGCATCTCTTGCTGTCTCTACGCCGGATATCCCAGGCTCTATATGCAGGTCAATAAGGAGAACGAGTTCGTGTATCGTCCCGACTGGTATCACGGGGTGGAGTATCCCAAAGAACAGGAGCGCGGCTACGCCTCCAACGAGGATCTCTACGTGCCTGGCTACTTTGAGTTTAAGATTCAGAAGGGCGAGAGCGTGGTCTTCTCTGCCGGATTGAGCGAAATCGAGACCGCCAAGCTGGCAGAGCTGGCCGACTTCGAGGTGAAGATTCGCACGCCCCGCGACAACTTCTACAACACGCTGGTCAACAGCGCCCATCAGTTCATTGTTCACCGCACGACGGAGGACTATGTGCTGGCAGGTTATCCCTGGTTCAAGTGTCGCGCCAGAGACATGTTCATCTCTCTGCCCGGTCTGACGCTGACCAACAACGAGGTGGATAAGTATGAGGCTGTGATGAAGACCGCCCAGAAGGGTCTCAAAGCTTACATGAAGGGTAAGGTGCCCGCAGTCAACATTCAGGAGATCGACATGCCCGACGTGATGCTGTGGGCCGTGTGGTGCATCCAGCAGTATGGCCGTCTGGTGAGCATGGACAAGTGTATCAAACACTACGGCAATCTCCTGCAGGATATGGTGGAGTTTATCCGCTCCGGAAAGCATCCCAATATCGAGGTGAAGGAGAACGGTCTGCTGTATATTGAGGGCAAGGAGAAAGCCATGACCTGGATGAACAGCACGTCGAACGGACGTCCCATCGTACCGCGCACGGGTTATGTGGTTGAAATCAACGCCCTGTGGTACAACGCCCTGATGTTCTCTGTCGACGTCTGCAAGAAGACCGGCGACGAGAAGACGGCCGAGATGCTCTCCGAAGCTGCAGCTAAGGTGGCAGAAAGTTTCGTGGAGGTGTTCTGGAACGAGCACGGTTATCTCTGCGACTACGCCGTAGACGGCTATCGCGACTATCTGGTGCGTCCCAACATGATTTTTGCCGCTGCGCTGGAGTATTCTCCTCTGGACAAGAAGCAGCGCAAGAGCGTGGTGGACTTCTGCACCAGAGAGCTGCTCACGCCGAAGGGTCTGCGTTCGCTCTCGCCCAAGTCGAGCGGCTACAACCCCATGTATGTCGGTCCTCAGGTGCAGCGTGACTACGCCTATCATCAGGGCACGGCGTGGCCCTGGCTCGCCGGTTTCTATATGGAGGCCTGCCTGAAGATCTACGGACAGAGCAAGGTGGGTTATGTGGACCGTTTGCTGGTGGGCTACGAAGAGGAGCTCTTCTACCACTGCATCGGCACCTTCCCCGAGCTCTTCGACGGCAATCCGCCCTTCTCCGGACGCGGTGCCATTTCGTTTGCCATGAACGTGGCCGAAATCATGAGAGTAGTGAAGCTTTTGGATCAGTACAATGAATATTAATAAGGGAGGAACGCAAGAATGAAAGTACTAATGTTCGGTTGGGAGTTTCCTCCAAAAATTTACGGAGGACTCGCTGTTGCCAGTTACGGCATCACCAAGGGTCTGAGCCTGCAGGGCGACGTGCAGACAACGTTTTGTCTGCCCAAGCCCACGGGTGAGGAAGAAAAGTTCTTGAAAATCATCAATATGAGTCAGGTGCCCGTAGTGTGGCGCGATAAGAACTACGACGACATCCGCGACCGCTTCGTCGGTCACACGGCTGTGGACTACTATCGCTTCCGCGACCACCTGTATGCAGATTTTAATTATCTGCAGGGACTTGACGATTTGGGCTGCATCCAGTTTGCCGGAGGCTATCCCGGCAACCTGCACGAAGAGATTAACAACTTCAGCATCATTGCCGGTGTGTTGGCCCGCAGTGAAGACTTCGATCTCATTCATGCCCACGACTGGCTGACTTATCCGGCCGGCGTACATGCCAAGATGGTGAGCGGCAAGCCTCTGTGCATCCATGTGCATGCTACGGATTTTGACCGCAGCCGCGGTAAAGTGAATCCCACCGTCTACGGCATTGAGAAGAACGGTATGGACCACGCCGACTGCATCATGTGCGTGAGTGAGCTGACGCGTCAGACCGTCATCAATCAGTATCATCAGGACCCGAAGAAGTGTGTGGCCATGCACAATGCCGTCTATCCGCTTTCAGAGGAGTATCAGGCCATCGTGCCCAACAAGACGCCCGATGAGAAGGTGGTGACCTTCCTGGGGCGTATCACGATGCAGAAGGGCCCCGAATATTTCGTCGAGGCGGCAGCCAAGGTGCTCCAGCGCACGCACAATATTCGTTTCTGCATGGCCGGTAGCGGCGATATGATGAACGCCATGATACGTTTGGCTGCAGAGCGCGGTATTGCCGACCGTTTCCACTTCCCCGGATTCCAGAGAGGCAAGCAAGTGTATGAGGCCTATAAGAATTCCGATGTCTTCGTGATGCCCTCCGTCTCGGAGCCTTTCGGCATTGCTCCCTTGGAAGCTATGCAGTGCGGCTGTCCGTGTATCATATCCAAGCAGTCGGGATGCGGCGAGATTCTGAGCAACGTCATCAAGGTGGACTATTGGGATATCGACGCTATGGCGGACGCCATCTACAGCATCTGCACCAACGACAGTCTCTATCAGTATCTTTCCGAGGAAGGCCTGAAGGAAGTCGACCAGATTACTTGGGAGAAAGTAGGATGGAGAATCCGTGAATGTTACAACCAACTCATCGGCCGTGGATGGTTTGACAATTGGGAATATTTGGAGGCCGTGAAAAACATCAAGTAAACAACATTAAAATCTAATAAGACAATGAAACAGATTTGTTTGTATTTCGAGATACATCAACCCATCCACTTGAAGAGATATCGCTTCTTCGACATCGGCAAGGATCATTACTACTACGATGACTATGAGAACGAGCGTGCCATTCAGGAGACTTCGCGCAACAGTTACATTCCCGCTCTTACCACCATGCTCGATATGGCGAAGAAGGATGAGGGCTTCAAGGTGGCCTTCTCTCTCTCCGGCACCGCCATCGAGATGTTGGAGCAGTACGCTCCCGAGGTGATTGACCTTCTGCAGCAGTTGGCCGAGACGAAGTGCGTGGAGTTCCTGGCAGAGCCCTACAGCCACGGTCTGGCTTCCATCGGCAATGAGGAGAGCTTCCGTGAGGAGGTTCAGCGTCAGGCCAAGAAGATGCACGAACTCTTCGGTCAAACCCCCAAGGTGGTGCGTAACTCTTCGCTGATTTATTCGGATGAAATCGGTGCCGTATGCGCCGATATGGGCTTCAAGGGTATGATAGCAGAGGGTGCCAAGCACATCCTCGGCTGGAAGAGCCCTCACTATGTGTACAGTTGCGCCCAGGACAACCGTCTGAGTCTTTTGATGCGCGACTACAACCTCTCCGACGACATCTCCCTGCGCTTCGGATCTCAGCCCATCACCGCCGACACCTATTGCGATTGGATTGCCGGACTGCCTGAAGGTGAGGATGTGATCAACATCTTTATGGAGCTGGTCGCCTTGGGCATTTTCCAGCCTCTGAGCACCGGTATTCTGGAGTTCTTCAAGGCCTTGCCCGCTTGTGCCCGTGCCCGCGGTCTTCAGTTTGCAACGCCCAGTGAGATTATCGCCAAGCACAAGGCTGTGGCTCCGATGGAGTGTGTCTATCCCGTCAGCTGGAACGATGAGGAGCGCGACACCAGTTGCTGGCTCGGCAACACCATGCAGCGTGAGGCTTTTGCCAAGCTCTACGACGAGAAGGTTGTCGGCCGCATCCTGGCCTGCAAGGACCGTCGCATCAAGGCCGACTGGGATCGTCTGCAGGCATCCAACAACTTCCGCTTCATGACCACGAAGCCCGCTTCTGCCAACCTCTATCGCGGCATTTACGAGAACGCCTTCGATGCCTTCACCAACTACATGAACATCCTGGGCGACTTCCTCAAGAGAGTGCGCGATCTCTTCTCTGATCAGGTGGAGAACGACGAGCTCAACGCCCTCTACACGCAGATCACCAATCTCGGTGAGGAACTCAGTGTGAAGGAGAACGAAATCAGCCGTCTGAGAGCTCGTCTGGAGAAGTACGAGTCCAAGGAGAAGGTCGAAGCCGCTGCTGAAGAAAAACCTGCAGAGAAGCCTGCTGCAAAACCCGCGGCCAAGAAGCCCGCAGCAAAACCCGCAGCAAAGAAGCCTGCAGCCAAGAAGACCGAGGCTAAGAAAAAGTAAGTGTCATCACGTTCCGCGTGGATTCGTCCACGCGGAAACGATCGTCAATTTCGTGGTCCACTACCCAGACGATTCTTCCGTCAGTGGTGTGGGCCACGACGCTTTTTTTGCGTTCGAGCAGATTGACGCCGCGCTCGGCAAGAAAATCGTTGACGAGTTTGCTGCCGCTCTTCATGCCGAACGGACGGAAGCGGTCGCCCGGACGCACGCGTCGGAAATGCAGCGGGCCGTTCACCTTGTCTGCGTCCACGCGAAAGACTTCTGTGCGTGCGGCTTTGACCGCCTCAAAGGCAATGACTCCTCCTGATTTGATCAGGTTGTGGGATTTCGACTGCCATTGGCGCGTCTCCTTGCCCTGATAGCGGGCGATGTCCAAAATCTGTGTGCGGTTGAATCCCAGCGGAGAAAGCAGATGGAATAGGGCAGAGGCCTCAGTGGCCTCGAGCTCGTTTTTGACATTCTCTGCCAAGCGGCACAGGTGTTCGCGCACCTGAGGATTGAGCTGTTCCATCATCGGGAGCAGATCGAGGCGGATGCGGTTGCGTAGCGCGTCACGCTCGCTGTTGGTTGAGTCGGTGACAAAGTCCTGATGCTCCTCTTCCAGGTGGCGAAGGATTTCTTTCTTGCTCATTTTGAGGAGCGGACGTATGATGTGAAGCGTTTTCGTGCTCTTTCCATTTCTGTCTGTGTGAAGAGTCATTGTGCTGTTTTCCGAGATACCGGACAGTCCTTTGAGACCGGCACCTCTAATCAGATTCATGAGCACGGTTTCTGCAAGGTCGTCGCGATGGTGTGCTACATAGACGGTGTCCGTCTCTTGGGCAAACCACCCGTAGCGCAGTTCGCGTGCAGCCGTTTCGATGGAGAGATGTTGCTCCTGTGCATACTCTGCGGTGTTGAAGTGACGCACCTTCAGTTTCGCGCCCAAGCGTTCGCAGAGCTGTCGGCAGAACGTTTCGTCGCGGTCGGACTCTTCGCCGCGCAAATGGAAATTGCAGTGAAGAGCCGTCACCTCATGGCCTTCTTTCAGCAGTTTGAGCAGAAGGAAGACGCTGTCGGCACCGCCGGAGAGAGCGATATGTTTTACGGAGTGTGTCACTTAATTCTGAAGAGAGAGTAATGCTTTGGCATTCTCCACGGCAGCCGCTGTCACGTTTTTGCCGGAGAGCATGTGCGCCAGTTCTGTGATGCGTTCTTCCATTGTGAGCACGGAAATATGCGAGCGTGTCGCCTCTTCGGTGTCCTGCTTCCACACGCGCAGATGGTGTTGTCCGCAGGCGGCAATCTGGGGCAAATGGGTGATGGAGATCACCTGACGTCCTTCCCGGCCCATTTCCTGCATGATTCGCCCCATCTGCTGCGCCATCTGTCCGCTGGTGCCGGTGTCGATTTCGTCGAAGATGACGGTCGGCAGATTCACGTGTCCAGAGATCAGAGCCTTGATGGCCAACATCACGCGGGCTATTTCGCCTCCGCTGGCTATTTCGCTGATGGGCAGCAGCGGCGCATTCTTGTTGGCCTGGAACAGATATACGATGCGATCCTGCCCGCTGGGGAGCAGCTCGCCTTTAGTCATCATCACTTCGAAGCGTACATTGGGCATTCCGAGTTCTTTTAGCCGCTGTTCCATCTCGCGATGCAGCCGCTCCGAAGCTTTGCGGCGCAGGGTGGTGAGACGGTCTGCCTCTTCGCCCGCTTTTTTTTGCGCCAGAGCCAATGCTTCTTCGAGCGCTTCGATATTGATGCCGGCATTGTCCAGGATGTCCAGCTTCTCATGCAACTCTTTAAGGATGTGCATGAGCTCGTCGCTGGAGGAGACATGGTGTTTCTGCTCCAGGGAGTAGAGACGGTCGATGCGCTCCTGCACGTTTTGCAGACGTTCGGGGTTGACCTCGACGTCATCGGCTTCAGCCGAGAGCGTCTCTGCGATGTCGCGCAGCTCCACCAATGTGGACGAGAGCCGTTCGGCCAGTTCGTCCGCTTTGGGGAAAACGCTCACGAGCGACGAGATGTTCTTCTCCGCCTGGCGCAGGCGGTCGATGACGCCTCCGTCGTCGGAGTCAAGCAGATCACAGGACTGCAGCAACCCCTCCTTGATGTCTTCTGCGTGGGAGAGTGTGCGCAATTCCTCTTCCAGACTTTCGTCTTCTCCCTCCCGCGGCGAGAATTCCTCCAGCTCCTGCATCTGATAGCGCATATACTCTTCGTCCTCCCGGCTGCGGTGCATGGCGGCTTTGGCCGCGTTGAGCCTTTGCTGCGCTTCCGTAAACTGTCCGTATGCCTGCGTGTAGCTGCTCAGATCAGCGTCTTCCAGCAAGTCCAGCACCTGCAGTTGGAAGTCTTCCTGTGAGAGCAGCAGGTTCTGATGCTGCGAATGGATGTCGATGAGTTTCTCGCCCAGCGCTTTCAATTCGCCCACGGTGACGCTCTTGCCGTTGACGGAGGCCTTCGAGCGCCCGCTCGTATACACTTCGCGCAGGATATGGTAGCGGTCGAACTCTGCCTCCACGAGGCATTTCTCCGCGCCGCTGAGGATGCTGTGGCTGTCGGCCCGTCCGCCCAACAGCAGGGCGATGGCCCCCAGAAGAATGCTCTTTCCGGCGCCGGTTTCGCCAGTGATCACGGTGAAGCCGTCTTCCAGTCGCAGATCCAGCTGTTCGATGAGGGCGTAATTCTCTATGTGAAGTCTTTTGAGCATGCAGGATTTCTGGGGTTATTTCTTCAACTTGTCCAGCTTGGTGGCGGAGGAGGGGTCGATGCTGAAGAGGATGTCATACACGCGGTTGCGCTCATCTCTGGTGCCTTTGCCCGAGAAGATGTTGATGATCTCTTCGCGCTTGTATTCCGTAAAGAGTTGGGGCACGGACGACATCGTGCGGGCCTTGTGGGCGTCCGACAGCGCCTCAAGCGCTTCCAGGATGCTAGCGCGCGCTTTGTCGGGATTCTCCGTCATGTGGTCCAGGCCTTTGCGGTGATATTCATACATGAGGATGCGCATCCCTTCCAGCGCGCCGTCCAGATAGTCGTTCAGCAGGCCGAAGCGGTTCTTGCTGTTGTCAAACGGCTTCCAGCCTTCGTAGCCCAGATCCTGGCTTTTGTTGACGACGTCCTCCGCCATCTCCAGATACTTCTGTCCGCCCTTCAGCGAGAAGCTCTCCATGTCCATGCCGATGATCATATAAGCATAGTAGGCAATCATGGCGATGAGGTTGCTCTGATTGTTTTCCGGAGCATATTCCATAGGGTCGCCCGGTTCGTATTTGAAATGGAAATTTTCGTCCTTGACGGACCACACGGTGGTGTTGTAAGATGAGTTGAACACCGGTCGTGTGCTGCTCATGAGCAGGGTGGTCTCAAATTCGCCGGTGTTGTCGTTCCACTTGTTGATGGTGATGTTGAAACTGCAGTCGATGCGCTCCTCCTCGCGAAACTGCAGTTCCGTCCACTTGTTCTCGTTGATGAAGTCCTGCAGGCGCTTCTGCAGATCGTCGAAAATCTCCTTGCCTTTCGAATTGCTGATTTTCTGGGAATTGATGCTTACTTTGGCCTTCAATTCCTGCGCCGCCGATGAGGTGGAGAAGCACAGCAGCAAAAGGATGAAATAGAGCAGACGTTTCATAGAAGTCCGGCCAGTTTGTCGACGATGTGCATCGCCGTTTCCTGTTTCGACATCAGGGGCAGCGCCTCTTCACCGTTTCCGTCTATCATGGTGACTTTGTTGGTGTCGGTGCGGAATCCGGCGCCTTCGTCGCGCAGCGAGTTGAGCACGATGAAATCCAGCTTCTTGCGCTCCAGCTTCTCTCGGGCGTGTGCCGCTTCGTTGCAGGTCTCCAGGGCGAATCCTGCCATCACCTGTCCCTCGCGCTTCATTTGCCCCAGTGTGGCGGCGATGTCCGGCGTCGGACGCAAATCCAGATGCAGGACGTTGCCTTCGCGTTTGATTTTCTCCTCGGCCGTGTTCTGCGGCGTGAAGTCGGCTACGGCGGCACAGAGGATGGCGGCCTGACAGCCGGGGAATTCCCGGATGCTGGCATCGTGCATCTCCTGAGCGCTCTCCACGCTGATGCGCTCGATGAGTGCGCTCTTCGTCGCGAGTGCCGTGGGGCCGCTCACCAGCACCACCTGCGCGCCTCTGGAGGCACATTCTTCGGCCAGGGCGTAGCCCATCTTGCCGCTGGAGTAGTTGCCGATAAAGCGCACCGGGTCCAGCTTCTCGTAAGTGGGACCGGCGGTGATCAGTATCTTCTTGCCACTGAGATCGCCTTCTTTGCGGGCGAAGTAGTCAGAGAGCTGCTGCACGATGTTTTCCGGCTCCTCCATGCGTCCCTTTCCTTCCAGAGTGGAGGCCAGGAAGCCGCTTTGCGCCTCTATCACGCCGACGCCTCTTTCGCGCAGCAGACGCAGGTTGTCCTCCGTGGCGGGATGGGCCATCATGTCCAGGTCCATTGCCGGCGCAATGAACACCGGCGCCTTCATTGAGAGATAGGTGGTCAGGAGCATGTTGTCCGCTATGCCGTGCGCCATTTTCCCTATGGTGCAGGCAGTGGCGGGGGCAATCAGCATGGCGTCGGCCCACAGCCCCAGAGCTACATGGCTGTGCCACGTCCCGTCTCTTTGGGCGAAGAAGTCCGAGATGACGGGATTCTGGGAGAGGGCAGAGAGCGTTATCGGGGTGATGAACTCTTTGCCTGCCGGTGTGATGACCACCTGCACTTCCGCTCCGGCTTTTTTCAGCAGCCGGATGATGAGGCATGATTTGTAGGCGGCGATGCTGCCTGTGATGCCCAATACGATTTTCTTGCCCTTCAGCATTCAGAGTTTGTATTTGAGTTTCAGCGCCGTCAGCATCTGCTTGGTGTTGAGCGTGAAGTCGCCCTGCATCATCCAGGTGTAGTAGCTGGGCTCCTTGAGCAGCACCTCGTGCACGGTCTTGCCCTTGTGCTTGCCGAAGGTGATGATGGGCTCGGCGCCTTCTTCGGGGATGACGAATTTGCCGGCGAAGTCCAGCTTCTGACAGGGGTTGCAGAATTTGTGCAGGCCGTTCAAGTCTTGCGGGAGCACTCGGTCGTCTTCTGTCTGGTTATGTGCAGAATACATTTCCAATTCTCCTTTCAGCACAGCCCATGTTGCTGCGGTGTCCTGGTCGGCCAGGTGCGCCTGAAAGTCTTCTTCCATCTTGCGCCCGCAGTAGTATTTGTAGGCGGCGGCGAGGTTGCGCGGCTCCATCTTGGTGAAGATGGTGAAGGCGTCGATCAGCCTCACGCCGCTCATGTCGAAGGTGATGCCCACGCGGGCAAATTCTTCCATCAGCAGGGGCACGTCGTAGTTGTTGGAGTTGAAGCCGGCGAAGTCGCAGCCGTTGAACTCCTCGTAGAGTCCGTTGGCCACTTCCTTAAACTGCGGCTGGTCTTTCACCATGTCGTCGGTGATGTGGGTGAGTTCCTGCACCACCTCGGGGATGGGCATTCCGGGGTTGATCAGCTGGCTGACGGATTTCTCCTCTCCCGTCGGGAGCACCTTGATGTAGGCGATTTGTATGATGCGTGCCGTGGCGATGTCCAGGCCGGTGGTCTCCAGGTCGAAGACAACGAGCGGACGTTCCAGTTTCAATGCCATATTGCTTTCGTTATTCCGTTATTCCGTTGATTCAGTCGTCCACCCTCATGGGCATGAGCAGCATCAGGATCTCTTCGTTCTCGCTCGCCACGTCGGGTCGGATGACGCCGGGGCGTGCGGGGTCGGCCAGCTCGATGACGATGTTGTCACTCTCCAGGATGTTGCAGATTTCCAGCATGAACTGGCAGGAGAACCCGATGGCGATGTGGTTGCCCGTGTAGTCGCAGGAGATGGTCTCCTCGCCGCTGGTGTTGTATTCGTTGTCCTGTCCGGTCAGCTTTATGGTGCCTTCGTTGAGCTCCACCTTAACCAGGCCGCTGGCCTGATTGCAGAACACCAGCACGCGCTTCAGGGCGCCGGCCAGAGAGAGGCGGTCTACCGTGGCGCGGAAGGGGTTGTTCTGGGGGATGACGGCGTTGTAGTTGGGGTAGTTGCCTTCAATCAGGCGGAAATGCATCGTCACGTCGGCGGTGCTGATGGTGGCGCGGTCCTGAGTGTAGCGGATCTCCACGGCGTCGTCGCCGGCGGGCAGCACGCTGCGCAGGATGTTGGCGACCTTTTTGGGCAGGATGAAGTTGCCCTCCACGCCGGTCTCCACGCCCTTGTTCAGGTCCTTCACCAGCTTGCGTCCGTCGGTGGCGGCGAAGATGATGTTGTCGGCGTGGATGTCAAAGTAGACGCCGTTCATCACCATACGGATTTCGTCGTTGGCTGTGGCGAAGAGCGTGTGGCTGAGTCCGTTGGTGATGACGCTGGCAGGCAGGCTGAAGCTGGTGCCTTCGTTGCTGAGTGCGCGGGGTGTGGGGTAGGGATCGGCGCTCTGTCCGGTGATGTTGAATGTGCCGGTGGCGTGTTTGCCTTGGATTCTGTAGTTCTCCTCGTCCACGCGGAGTTCGATGGGCTGCTCGGGTATTTCGCGGATGGCGTCCATCATCTTCTTGGCCGAGACGCAGAATCGGCCGGTGCCTTCCTGCCCGAGCAAGGGCACGGAGGTGATGAGGCTTTTTTCGGCGTCGCTGGCCGTGATGACCATGCGTCCGTCTTCCGCTTCAATGAGGAAGCAGTCCAGGATGGGGAGTGAGTTTTTCGAGGCCAATGCCTTGCTGGCCACACTCAGTCGGCTCATGAGAGCCATGCTTGAAACTTTCAGCAACATAGTGTTTTTATCTGTATTTTGTTAGTGTTTGTCGTTTGTAATTACACGATATCGCCTGCAAATATAAGGAAAATTTCTGAATTAAAAACAGGAAAGGGGAAAAAACTGACAGGATAATTTGTTTTTCTCGGCGATATTTTGTACTTTTGTGTCCGGATTAAAAATTAAACCCTATATATTAAATGGAATTAACTGGTAAAATTATTGCTGCGCTTCCTGTGCGCAGCGGTGTCAGTCAGCGCACCGGTTCCGAGTGGCAGCTGGCTTCTTATGTGCTTGAAACTCAGGGCGAACGTTTTGCCCGCAAGATGGTGTTTGAGGTGTTTGGCTCCGACCGCATTCAGCAGATGAACATTCAGGTGGGCGAGACGCTCCGCGTGAGCTTCGACATTGATGCCCGCGAGACGAGCGATGGGCGTTGGTTCAACTCCATCCGTGCCTGGGCTGTGGACCGCAATGTTGATGTTGCTCCTATGGCTGCTGCTCCGTCTGCTGCTCCTTTTGGTCCGGCTCCGGCTCCGTCTTCGGCTCCTGCGCCTTCTCAAGCTCCTTTCGAGCAAGCTCCTGACAACGAATCTCTGCCTTTCTGAGGCGGAGGCTGTCTATACGATCCAAAGCAAACCCGGCAAATTTACTGTCCGGGTTTTCTTTTATATATTGCTCCAGCAGCTCGATGCTGTCGCATTCGGCCACCATACGCCACTGCCGGGCCTGCTCCTCCTGCACGGCCAGCGCCATCTTCATGGCGGCTTCCCTTTCGGCGTTCTCCTGTGCGCGCACTTCCTCTTCGTATTTGGTGAGTCCGTAATACACGGCTGCGGCAGCTGTCAGGATAACCAGCACCGTGGCCCACAGTCCGAGGTGGAATTTGTGCTTGGGGCGCATGTCGCCCGGCAGTTTGCTTTCCTCCTCTTTTTGTTCCTTCTGCGGGGCGGCGGCGTCGGGATTTTCGCTGCCGCACTTTTTGCAGACGGTCTGCGAGTCCAGCATGTAGCCGCCGCACTTGGGACATTCCACTAAATGGTCTTTGATTCCGGTGCCGCAGTGCGGACAGGTCCAGGCCATTGATGAGATACGTTTGCCGCACTCGGGGCAGGTGATCATACTCATAGCATGTGAAATTTTCTGCAAAATTATCTTTTTTTTCTCTTTCGTCCAACTTTTCCGGGTATTTGTTTGCCTATGTGTGTGAAAATAGGTATATTTGTCCTCCGAAAACTGTTAAACATCTCTTTTAATGGCACGTATTTTCCGCATTTTCTTCTGTGCTGCGCTGCTTTTCGTGTGCGCAGGCATGCAGGCAGCCAAGCCCGGCACATTCACCGCCGGCGAAGGCTCGTTTCTCCTCAACGGCAAGCCCTTCATCGTGAAGGCTGCCGAGGTCCACTATCCGCGCATCCCGCGTCCTTATTGGGACCACCGCATCAAGATGTGCAAGGCTTTGGGTATGAACACGGTCTGCATCTATATCTTCTGGAACATCCACGAGCAGCAGGAGGGCAACTTCGACTTCTCCGGCAACAACGATGTGGCCGAGTTCTGCCGTCTGGCGCAGAAGAACGGCATGTACGTCATCGTACGTCCCGGACCCTATGTTTGTGCGGAGTGGGAGATGGGCGGCCTGCCCTGGTGGCTGCTCAAGAAGAAGGACATCAAGCTGCGCGAGCGTGACCCCTACTTCATGGAGCGCGTCAGGATCTTCGAGCAGAAGGTGGGCGAGCAGCTCTCCGGCCTCACGATTCAGAAGGGCGGCCCCATCATCATGGTGCAGGTGGAGAACGAATACGGCTCCTACGGCGAGGACAAGCCCTACGTCAGCGAGATACGCGACTGCCTGCGCGGCATCTACGGCAGCGAGCTGGCGCTCTTCCAGTGCGACTGGGCCAGCAACTTCGAGAAGAACGGCCTCGACGACCTCACCTGGACGATGAACTTCGGCACGGGTGCCAACATCGACCAGCAGTTCAAGCGCCTCGGCGAGCTGCGTCCCAACGCCCCCAAGATGTGCTCTGAGTTCTGGAGCGGCTGGTTCGACAAGTGGGGTGCCCGTCATGAGACCCGCCCCGCTAAGGCTATGGTTGAAGGCATGGACGAAATGCTCTCCAAAGGCATTTCTTTCTCCCTGTATATGACCCACGGCGGCACGTCGTTCGGCCACTGGGCCGGCGCCAACTCTCCCGGCTTTGCTCCCGACGTGACCTCGTATGACTACGACGCGCCCATCAACGAATATGGCCACACCACGCCGAAGTATTTCGAGCTGCGCGAGATGATGCAGAAGTACTCGGACAAGAAACTGCCCGCTGTGCCCAAGGCGCCGATGCCCATCATCACTGTGCCGAAGTTTGAACTGAATGAGTTCGCACCATTGATGACAGCCCTTACAAAACCCGTCAACGGCACCCCAAAGACCTTCGAGGAGATGGATATGGGCTGGGGCACGATGATGTACTCAACCCGACTGCCCGAGATTACCTCGCAGAGCGTGCTCACAGGAGAGTTCCACGACTTTGCCCAGGTGTTCATCGATAAGAAATACATTGGCAAGATTGACCGTGTGAAGAACGAGAAGTCGCTCACCATACCTGCCGTGAAGAAAGGCGCCGAACTGATGATTATCGTCGAAGGCATGGGCCGCATCAACTTCGGTCGCGCCATCAAGGACTTCAAGGGCATCGTGGGCAACGTCACGCTGACCACTGAGACGGACGACATGGAGATGGTGCTGACACCGAAGAACTGGATGAACGTCGCCATTCCCGACGACTATCAGACTGCCGTCAAGGCGCTTGACATGGTGAAGGGCGTCAACGACCAGGTTGCTGCAGGCAAGGTGAAGGGGAGTGTTCCTGCACTCGCCTTCACACAGGGCTATGAGGGGTCAAAGAAGCTTGCCGACATCATGAAGCCCGGCTACCACCGCGGCTATTTCAACTTGAAGAAGGTGGGCGACACCTTCCTCAACTTCGAGACGTGGGGCAAGGGTCAGGTCTATGTCAACGGCCACGCTTTGGGCCGCATTTGGTCGATTGGCCCGCAGCAGACGCTTTACGTCCCCGGCTGTTGGCTGAAAAAGGGCAAGAACGAGATCATCGTGCTTGATGTTGTCGGTCCCCGTGAGGCCGTTGTTTGGGGACAGGCAGAGCCCGAGCTTAACAAGCTCCAGCTGGAGAAGAGCAGCAAGCACAACAACATCGGCGACAAGCCCGACCTCAATAGCGACACGCCCGTAGCCGTCGGCAGTTTCAAGGGCGGCAACGGCTGGCAGACCGTCAGCTTCAGCGCTCCCGCCAAGGGCCGCTATCTGGCCATCGAGTGCCGCTCCACCCAGAAGGAGGGCGACCGTGTGGCCATCGCCGAGATCTACCTGCAGGGTCAGGACGGCAAGCGCCTCTCGCGCGAGTCGTGGACGACGAAGTATGCCACCTCCGAGGAGGAGAACGGTAACCACATGGGCGACAAGGTGTTCGACCTTCAGGAGTCGACCTACTGGCGCACGGAGAAGGGTAGTGCGGCGCCCCACTTGCTCTATATCGACCTGGGTGGCGAACAGACCGTCACCGCGCTGGAGTATCTGCCGCGCGCAGAGCAGGGCGCTCCCGAGAGTGTGAAAGACTATCGCATATACATTAAATAAAAGATAATTTAGCGACGTGAGTAGAATTCTTATCATAGGCGCCGGCGGTGTTGCCACCGTGTGTGCCCACAAGGTATGCCAGAACAGGGACGTCTTCACCGAGGTGATGATTGCTTCCCGCACCAAGAGCAAGTGCGACGCTCTGGCCAAGGTGCTCAACGAGAAATACGGCACCAACGTGCAGACGGCCCAGGTGGACGCCGACAGCGTGCCTGCTCTGGTGGAGCTGCTGCGCAGCTGGAAGCCCGTGCTGGTCATCAATCTGGCTTTGCCCTATCAGGACCTCACCATCATGGATGCCTGTCTCGAGTGCGGCTGTAACTACATGGACACCGCCAATTACGAGCCCAAGGACGAGGCCCATTTCGAGTACTCCTGGCAGTGGGCCTATCGCGAGCGCTTCGAGAAGGCCGGCCTCACGGCCATCCTCGGCTGCGGCTTCGACCCGGGTGTGACGTCGGTCTTCACGGCCTACGCCGCCAAGCATCATTTCGACGCCATCGAGTATCTCGACATCGTGGACTGCAATGCCGGCAACCACCACAAGGCTTTCGCCACCAACTTCAATCCCGAGATCAACATCCGCGAGATCACGCAGAAGGGCCTCTATTGGGAGAACGGCCGCTACATCGAGACCGAGCCCATGGAGATCCACAAGCCTTTGAATTATCCGGGTATCGGCCCGCGCGAGTCGTATCTGCTCCACCACGAGGAGATCGAGAGCCTGGTCATCAACTATCCCACCATCAAGCGCGCCCGCTTCTGGATGACCTTCGGCCAGCAGTATCTCACGTATCTCGACGTGATTCAGAACATCGGCATGTCGCGCATCGACGAGGTGACCTATGAGGCTCCTCTGGCCGACTCAACGGTCAATGGTCAATGTTCAATGGTCAAAGTGAAGATTGTGCCGCTGCAGTTCCTCAAGGCCGTCCTGCCCAATCCTCAGGACCTGGGTGAGAACTACGAGGGCGAGACCTCCATCGGCTGCCGCATACGCGGTCAGAAGGACGGGCAGGAGCACACCTACTACGTCTACAACAACTGCTCCCACGAGGCCGCCTATCGCGAGACGGGCATGCAGGGCGTCAGCTACACCACCGGCGTGCCGGCGATGATCGGCGCCATGATGTTCCTCACGGGCAAGTGGGCCAAGCCCGGCGTGCACAACGTGGAGGAGTTCGACCCCGATCCCTTCATGGAGCAGCTCAACCTGCAGGGCCTGCCCTGGCACGAACTCTTCGACATCGACCTGGAGCTTTAAGAATTGACAATGGACAATTGACAATTGACAATTTAATACATCTATTATATTATGGCAGACAAACAACCAATGGATTCCAGAGACGACAGGCTCAAGGCGCTTCAGTCGGCTCTGAGTAAGATAGAGAAGGACTTCGGCAAGGGGTCCATCATGAAGCTCGGCGAGCAGGCTGTGGAGCCTGTCGAGGTGATTCCCACGGGCAGCATCGGCCTCGATGCCGCGCTCGGCGTGGGCGGTTTCCCCAGAGGGCGCATCATCGAGATCTTCGGTCCCGAGTCGTCGGGTAAGACCACGCTGGCCATCCACGCTATGGCCGAGGCTCAGAAGGCCGGTGGCATTGCGGCCTTCATCGACGCCGAGCACGCCTTCGACCCCTTCTATGCCAAGAAGCTGGGTGTGGACACCGACAACCTCTTCATGTCGCAGCCCGACAACGGCGAGCAGGCTTTGGCCATCGCGCAGCAGCTGATTGCCTCCGCTGCTGTGGACATCGTGGTCATCGACTCTGTCGCCGCCCTCACGCCCAAGGCCGAGATCGAGGGCGACATGGGCGACAACAAGGTGGGCCTGCAGGCGCGCCTCATGAGCCAGGCCCTGCGCAAGCTCACCTCCACCATCGCCAAGAGCAAGACCTGCTGCATCTTCATCAACCAGCTGCGCGAGAAGATTGGCGTCATGTTCGGCAATCCCGAGACCACGACGGGCGGCAACGCGCTGAAGTTCTACGCCTCCGTGCGCCTCGACATCCGCAAGTCGTCGGCCATCAAGGACGGCGACGAGGTGGTGGGCAACCTGGTCAAGGTCAAGGTGGTGAAGAACAAGGTGGCGCCTCCGTTCCGCAAGGCGGAGTTCGAAATTACTTTCGGCGAGGGCATCTCGCGCGCCGGTGAGATTGTCGATCTGGGCGTGGCCTACAAGATCATCGAGAAGAGCGGCAGTTGGTTCTCCTACGGCGGCAGCAAGCTGGCCCAGGGCCGCGATGCCGTCAAGCAGGTGATCAAGGACAATCCCGAGCTGGCCGATGAGATTTCTGCCAAGATAGCAGACGCCATCAAAGGAAATCCCGAGATAGAAATGTAAAGACTGACATTCTGACATCTTTTTTACTGACACAGAGCCCGTGCCTCCCCTTTGGCACGGGCTTTGCTGTTTCTTCGAGTGAAGAGTGAAGAACGAAAGACGAAGAACGAAAGACGAAAAACTCTAAACTCTAAACTCTAAACTCTAAACTCTTTCAACTCTTTCAACTATTAAACGATTAAACTATTAAACTTAAAAGAATATGAGCAAGATTATCGGAATTGACCTCGGAACCACCAACAGTTGTGTTTCCGTATTTGAGGGCGGCGAGCCCGTTGTTATTGCCAACAGCGAGGGCAAGCGCACCACGCCTTCTATCGTAGCATTCGTCGATGGCGGCGAGCGTAAGGTGGGCGATCCCGCCAAGCGTCAGGCCATCACCAACCCCAAGAAGACCATTTTCTCCATCAAGCGTTTCATGGGTGAGACCTATGACCAGGTGCAGAAGGAGATTGCCCGTGTGCCGTATACTGTGGTCAGGGGCGACAACAACACGCCCCGTGTGGACATTGACGGCCGCCAGTACACGCCGCAGGAGATTTCTGCCATGATTCTGCAGAAGATGAAGAAGACCGCCGAGGACTATCTCGGTCAGGAGGTCACGGACGCTGTCATCACCGTGCCCGCCTACTTCTCCGACTCTCAGCGTCAGGCCACCAAGGAGGCCGGCCAGATTGCAGGCCTCAACGTGCAGCGTATCGTCAACGAGCCTACTGCTGCCGCTCTGGCCTACGGTGTGGACAAGGCCAACAAGGACATGAAGATTGCCGTGTTCGACCTTGGCGGCGGTACCTTCGATATCTCCATTCTGGAGTTTGGCAGCGGCGTCTTCGAGGTGCTCTCCACCAATGGTGACACGCATCTGGGCGGCGATGATTTCGACCAGGTCATCATCGACTGGCTGGCTGCCGGCTTCAAGAGCGAAGAGGGCATCGACCTCAAGCAGGACCCCATGGCGCTGCAGCGTCTGAAGGAAGCTGCCGAGAAGGCCAAGATTGAACTTTCGAGCACCACCTCCACCGAGATCAACCTGCCTTACATCACCGCTGTGGGCGGCGTGCCCAAGCACCTGGTGAAGACCCTCACGCGTGCTGAGTTCGAGCGTCTGGCCGACAGCCTGATTCAGGCCTGCAAGGTGCCCTGTCAGAAGGCTATGCAGGACGCCGGCCTCACCAACAGCGACATCGACGAGGTCATCCTCGTAGGCGGCAGCAGCCGTATCCCCGCTGTGCAGAAGCTCGTGGCCGACTTCTTCGGCAAGGAGCCCTCTAAGGGCGTCAACCCCGACGAGGTGGTGGCTGTGGGCGCCAGCATCCAGGGTGCCGTCCTCACGGGCGACAAGAGCGACATCGTGCTGCTCGACGTCACGCCTCTTTCGATGGGTATCGAGACGATGGGCGGCGTGATGACCAAGCTCATCGATGCCAACACCACCATCCCCTGCAAGAAGTCCGAGGTGTTCTCTACCGCTGCCGACAACCAGACGGCCGTCACCATCCACGTGCTTCAGGGCGAGCGCCCCATGGCTGCTCAGAACAAGAGCGTAGGCCAGTTCAACCTCGACGGCATTGCTCCCGCACGCCGCGGTGTGCCTCAGATTGAGGTGACCTTCGACATCGACGCCAACGGCATCCTCAATGTCAGCGCCAAGGATAAGGCTACGGGCAAGGAGCAGCACATCACCATCACCGCTTCTTCGGGCCTCTCCAAGGAGGAGATCGAGCGCATGAAGGCTGAGGCCGAGGCCAATGCCGAGAGCGACAAGAAGGAGCGCGAGAAGATTGACAAACTCAACCAGGCCGACTCCATGATTTTCCAGACGGAGAACATGCTGAAGGAGTCCGGCGACAAGATCCCCGCCGACGTGAAGTCTGAGGTGGAGGCTGCCCTCAACAAGATGAAGGACGCCCACAAGGCTCAGGACCTCGCTGCCATCGACGCCGCCATGGCCGAGTTGCAGACGGCTGCCGGCAAGCTCTATCAGGCTCAGCAGCAGGCTGGTGCTCAGGCAGGTCCTCAGCCCGGTGCCGACGCAGGCCAGCAGGGTGGGGCCCAGGGTGACAACATCCAGGACGCCGACTTCGAGGAAGTGAAGTAAGAATAGATAAGCAACAATAAGGAAATCATAAGAAAGTGGTGTAATCCAAGTGGTTACACCACTTTTTGTTATTGTTAAACTTTGTTTCATTTCTTGCTATTTTCGGATTTTTACCGTAATTTTGCGTCATATTTGCGACACGACTTAATTG
>Ga0256404_1002127_pt1 | contig 44874 bp, 42 predicted proteins | sample RumenRJG_01DNA_FD_185990 | JGI IMG/M metagenome (GOLD analysis project Ga0256404, IMG submission 185990) | Bovine rumen microbial communities from Lethbridge, Alberta, Canada - RJG_01 | ecosystem: Host-associated > Mammals > Digestive system > Stomach > Rumen | place: Canada: Alberta | collected... | reverse complement strand
AAACCGTAAAAGCTTTTAAGAATGCGACGACAGAGAAGAAAACACTGTGTCGTCATCCGAGAAAGTTTCCCTGCATGTATCGTGGAGAGCAATTCAATCTCATCGATGATACCCATTGTGAGATGAAAATTTTCAACGGACATGATTGGATTTGGGAAACTTTCCAATTGAGAAAAAGCGACATAGATTACATCTATCGTAAAGGTTTCGATTTGCAAGATGCAACCGCGCCTGTTCTCAAAAAGTGTGGAAAAGGATACAAGCTTGTGTTTGCCTTCAAAGTCGAATGCAATCTTCCAGAAGAAGTCAGGCGCGTTTGCGCTGTAGACCTTGGAATCAACAACGATGCTGTTTGCTCAGTCATTCTTGAAGATGGAACTGTCGAAGCGAGGAAATTCATTAACTTCGCAGATGATAAAGACCAGCTTCATAGAATACTCGGCAACATCAGCAATCGCCAAAAATTAGGTTCCAAGAAAAACAGAAAGCTTTGGAGATTTGCAGACAACACCAACGAAAGACTTTCAATCAATATTGCTAGGGCGATTGTTGATTTTGCCTCTGAGCAAAGCTGTGATTGTATCGTCTTCGAGCATTTGGACACCCAAGGCAAAAAGAAGGGTTCCAGGAAGCAAAGACTCGCACTTTGGCGAAAAGCTGAAATTCAGCGCAGAGCTGAAAGTATGGCCCACCGCAAAGCAATGCGTGTGAGCAGAGTGTTTGCTGGAGGAACATCGAAATACGCCTTTGATGGAAGCGGAGAAACAATTCGCTCAAAAGAAAACTTCTCGCTCTGTGAGTTTCAGACAGGCAAGAAGTACAACTGCGACCTTTCCGCTTCGTACAATATTGGAGCTCGATATTTCATCAGAGCAGCTCAGCAGACCATGAGTAAATCCAAATGGCAGTCGATGGTGGCAAAAGTTCCATCACTCGGCTCGCGAACCACATGCACTTTGTCGACTCTTCTTACCCTTTGTGCGGTCATGTAGCGATTTATCCTACATCGACTGAGCTTAGGGCTCATGAGGCGACATTGATTCCACAAGGCCTAAAGCTGCAAGGTTACACATCATGGGATGTGTAACCCTAGGTGGAAGCCCCGGGATTTATCCCTGGGGAGGGTTCACTACGAAATTATCGAAAAGAACGGAGAACACCACATCGTAGGTCAAATGGTTTCTGGACGATATTTCGTAGACAACATATTGCTAAGCGCTGATTATGTAAAAAACTGTGTTAATATGCCAGAAGAGTTTAAGAAAGAATGGATTAGAAAACACACAACACAAAAACTCGACAACAAAACATACATCACACATCAATCAGAACGTTTCGTAGAGTCAACGACCCACCACTTAGATTTCTAAAGAAATCATGGAGTGGGGGCTTGAGAGAAATCTCAAGCTCAGTTGATAAGCCTCAGTGCTTCGAGCACTACGTTAAGCTAGAATACATAGGTACCCCGGGATGCTCCACAAGTCCCTTGCACTACGTCTATGCATTAAACATCTCTGATGGGTAGGAGAAGTGTGTATAGGATACAAAACCTAGCTTAACATTGGCGATGTGGACCACCCCGCATTTGGCGGGAGAATCCAGACAGGGCGTAAGCTCTCCTGGGAGGTGTAGACCAAGGCGAAAGCCTAAAACTTAAAAGAAAGGAGGCATCACATGCCGAAACCAGTATTCGTAATAGCTTCTGATGGCACAGCATTGATGCCAACCTCAGCTGCAAAAGCTAGAAAATTACTTAAAGCCAAAAAAGCTATTATTGTAAGCTATATGCCGTTCGCCATTCAGCTTACATATCAAAGCGGACACAACACACAGCCGGTGGAGATTTGTATCGACACAGGCTCAGAACACATCGGTATATCCGTAAAATCAGAGAAGCATGAATATCTTCATGCACAGTTTGATAATCTCAAGGATGAGAAACAACGCCACGAAGCAAGAGCAATGTATCGTCGCACAAGACGAAACAGACTGCGTTATCGCAAACCTCGATTCAACAATCGTCGCATTCCTGAAGGTTGGTTAGCGCCAACGGTAGAGCATAAGAAAAACAATCACATTCAGATTATCAGTAAGCTTGCAAAGCTTCTCCCAGTGAAAAATATACACGTTGAAGTTGGACAATTCGATACACATCTTATGCAAGCTCTTGAGCGAGGAATAAAGTTTGAAGGAGAAGATTATCAACGTGGATTGAAGTATGGTCTCGCAAACACAAGAGAAGCTGTATTCGTCAGAGATAACTATACATGCCAATGTTGTGGGAAGAGTGTGAAAGATGGAGTAATTCTCCACACTCACCACATTGTCCATCGAAGTAATGGTGGTAGCGATTCTGTCAGCAATTTGCTTACAGTATGCAATAACTGCCACACTCCGAAGAATCACAAACCAGGAGGAAAGCTTGATGGTTTAAAACCCAAGAGCAGTTCCTTAAAAGATGCAAGCTTCATGAATACTGTAAGATGGTATATCATCAACGAGCTCAAAGAAAAATTTCCTTCTATAGATGTTCACACCACCTACGGAAGCTATACCAAAGCATCAAGAAGGGCTCTAGGCCAGTTGAAAAAATCACACGCCAACGATGCATACGCAATGGGAGAGTTTCATCCATCACACAGAACTCACGAATCAGTTTTCAAAAAGCACAGAAGAAACAATAGAGTTTTAAGTAAATTCTACGATGCGAAGTATATAGATTCACGCACCGGAGAAATCAAGAGCGGAAGTGAGCTTGGATGCAACAGAACAAATCGAAGCATACCAAAAAATAATCAGCAAAACGAAAGGATATTTCGTAAATGCAAAACATCGAAGGGAAGAGTTTCCATAAGAAAAAAGCATTACGAAATACAGCCAGGAGATATATTAATTTACAAAGGAAAGAAATACTCAGCAGCAGGAGTTCACTGCAACGGCACAAGAGTAATTTTAGAAACAAAGAAATCAATTAAGATAACGGATTCGCATATCAAAAGAAAGAAAGGAGGATGGCAATTCCTCTCCGCCCTATAAAGGACGGAGTCTCCTTGCCAACGTAAGATGGATGAGTACGAAATAGAACTAGAAAAAGCTGCTCAGGCGCACGCCGAAGTTGAATGGTATAACTATAAACTTTCACACAAAACAACTTCAGCAAATGTCGCAAAGAAAATCGAAACGTTTTATGGAGAAGACATGTTAACAAAAATTTGTGAAAGAAATATAAAACCATTACTTAAAAACACAGAATATAAAGATATCACAACTCAAGATTTGGTTGAAAAAATAAAAACTAGAGAACTATCCCAACTTATATCAGCAGAAGAAGTTATAGGTGGATTAGTGTGGCAAGTTGATTATCCTGAAACAAGAGAGTTTTTAAGAAAATCACAATTGTTCAAAACAATATCAGATATGTTCAAAAAAGAGGAGGATTAATGTTTAAGAAATTATCAATTACAATATTATCATTATTTTTATTAGTTGGTTGTTCTGGTAGTAAAGATAAGAGTATTGTTGAAGAGTTATTAAATAATTATAAAAACGACATTTATGAAAGTAAAAACATTTCATACCAATCAGACATGTCTATTGATTTAGAAATGGAATCGAATGGCGAAACGGCAGATATAATCACACGAACCGTTACAGATTATAAACGATGTGAAAATGTTTCATATTCTTTATCAAAGACTTCACAAAATATTTTAGGTGAATCAAAGAAACTTTACAAAGAAGTTTACACAAGTGAGAACGAAGATGGTTACATGGTTTACCAAAACGATGGTAACGGATGGTATAAACAAAAGTTAGAAAATAACAGTTCAGATAATCTTTTGGTTTCTTTAGGATTATTCAAAAATGTCAATCTAAAGGAAACGACTGAAACAGAATATATTTTAGAAGCTGAAATCCCTTCTGAACTACTTCAAAATTTTGCATCACCATTTTCGAATTCAAACTTAGATTTTTCCAATTTAACAAATTTAGATGGTCAACACATTGATGTGGAGTTATTTTTTAATAAAGAAAATAAAAAACTAACTTCAATTAAAATTGATTTAGGCGACTCTTTTGAAAATTTATTCAATAAATATTTAGAGTCTTATTCTCCAGTTGCAGATGCATCTTTAAAAATTAACGAATGTAAATTAGAAGTTAAAGATATTAATTTTGATAATAATGATTACGAAATTCAAATTCCAGAAGATGTTTTAAATTCAAGAAATTATGAAGAATATTCTAGTTTCATTACAGGTCTTTTATACGAAAATGATTTTTTTGAAATTAATTCTCCCGAAACATGGTCACAATCAACCATTTCACCAAGCTTAATATTGGATGTGAATACCGTTGATTCAGAAACAAAAAAAGCAATTCAAATAATGTCATCACCAACGGACAATGAGCATAATGTGTTGGGGATTCTAAAAGAATCTATACTAAATGAATATGAAGATGAGATGAATGTCGTTTCATCTGAAATAGAAATTTCTGGACAAAAATTACCTATAATTTCGGTAACTCCAGAATCAGGGAAGAATATGTCAATCGTATTAATTCCTGAACCGGATGAAATTTATATCTTAACTCTGTACTCTATTGCGACAGACGACGCATTCGTTCCAGAAGAATATTTACAGTCAATTCTAAAATTTAAGTAATATTTTACAAAAAAGTCTCAAAAGAGACTTTTTTATTGATAAAATATAATTATACATTGGAGGTAAGATTTATGTTTGATTTTTTTGAAGATGAATTATTAAGAGAAAAGGTTCAGGAAGATACAGAAAAAGAACTTCTAGAAAAACTTGAGAAGAAACCAATGTCTCCAATGGACCGTGAAGGAGAACTCCACGCCGAGATGGAAGGTTTAATTTTAAGTGGAGAGCTTAAGAATATAACCGCTTATGAAATGGTGGCAGAAATAATGCATACCACACACGCACAGGAATTAGGTGATGCTTGGTTTGTGAAGCCAGAATATTACAATGATTTAGTTCCAAGTTCAGATGTTGTCGTAGATTTATTTCAAACATTAGGTGATGAAAAAGCGCATGATACCTTATGTCAAATTGGAATTTTAACACCAATGGACGAAAGATAGAAAATTTTTTAAAAATTGCTCAAATTTTGTGATAAAATAATAAAGTAGAAAAGGAGGAATACCAAATGGGAATGTTCGCAGATGATTTATTAGATAGAGACCAAATTAACGCCGAAGTTTTTGATAAAGGCGAGAGGTTAAAAGGATTTAATATTCCACTTTTCGAAGTCGGTGAATATGGTGTTATGTTGGATGAAGCAAGATACAAAGCTCACGAAGCAGATTTAAGGGCTATGCAAGAGGCAATCAGCAAAGCATCAGACGAATATTTAGAAGAATTATATGCGGCTGCTCAAAGACAAGATATAGAAGGTTTGAAGGCTGTAATCAGAAATGTTTCAGACCTTGATAATAACCAAATAGATGATATTCTTGAATTAGAGTTTAAAGTTGTTAAACTTGATGACGATAGAGAAAAAGAATTGTTTGGACAATACATCGATTTAGTAGAAGGAAATGCAGATGGATTATTCCAAGAAAGAGAAGATACATCAACATACGCAGACCAATTCGTAAACGGCGATACTTCAAAAGTTTACGAAGACAGAGCAACACACGATATATTCGGAAAAATGAAAGAATTACAAACAGAGTTAGGTATAGATAGCGAAATCGGAGTAAACGCAGCATCAGGATTCGACGTGTTCACAAAAATGGTTGGATACGAAAAAGAAGTAAGAGCCAGAGAAGAAGACAAAGAAATGGCAGAAGCTCTACAAGAAAGAGACGATGCTAAACAAGTTCTTGAACAAGACTTAGGGATTGCCCCAGAAGTTATCGAAAACGAATTACCAACTGAATTATTAGACCCAAGTTTATTGGAACGTCCTGATGAGGAATTAATCCCAGCAGACATGTCCAAAGAAATCGAACTTAATTTAGAGGCACAAAGAGAATACGAAAAAATGATGGGATATAAACCAATTACAGAAGAAGATTTAGAAGCTATGGAAGCGTTCTATTCCCAAGGTTTAGACCAAATGGAACCACCAATAGAAATAGATGAAATTTCAGATGCAGAATTAATAGATTTAATAGATGAACTTAACAAACTTGACAGTAGCAATGAATAATCAGTTTACTGATTAGAAAGGAGAAATTATGAGTGATTTATTTGATACTAAATTAGACCTAGATTTAAAACCAGATGTAAATCCGCATTTTAAAAATGAAATCGAAGGTTTAGATTTGGAAGTTCCAATTTCCGTTAATATCAATAGAGCTAACAAAATTTTAGAATCTGAAAGAGAGTTAGGAAGTCCTAGAAATCCTTTTTCACAGGTTAATGCAACATTTCTCCAATCCGTATTGCCAGTAAATCCAGATAAACTTTCTCCTGAATTGAAAGAAGCTACTGCCGACGTTTTAGCTGCATATATAATTGATGGAAGATATCCATTTGAAAGTATGAAAAAGCAAGACGGAAGATATCCGTTTGAAAATATAGGAATTACCACAGAAACAGGTGGTGTACAAAATGATTTATCAAATTTCGAGCCATCAGACCTAGAGTTATTAAAAAAAGTTAATACCGAAGTTCTAAATGGATATGATTTCTATTTCGGAGATGAAATAATTTCTCTAGCAAAAGAAAAGTTAAATGATAAAATCGACGAATTATACGAGTTAGACCTTAAAGAGAACAAAACAGCAATTGATAATGTTGTCAACTTTTCAAACAAAATAAGGTCAATCGAAGGTATAAGAGAAACATTCCCAGATTTATTTTTTGACAAAGTTGAAGAAATATACGGACAAGCAAAATACAGAAACCAGGCAGATTTAATAGAAGAATTTTTCGAAAGAACATACGAAAAAGCAAAAAAACTGTTCGCATATAGTTTCGAAGGGACAGAAATCGAATTTGAAGATAAGTTGGAAGACGGAACGATAATACCATCCATGTTAACAATGCAGGCCCGAAAAGAACAAATCCGAAAAAAATATAGTGATAATATCTATCGCAATGATATCCCAGATAGAACAGAATCAATGTATATTGAAAATGAACTAAAGGCACTACAAAAATTCACTTTCCTAGAAAAATACTAAATCAAAAAGACTCCTAAGGGAGTTTTTTCTTTCTATTGATTTTATATGATAAATTTGTTACAATAATATTATGGGTTTTTTAAGAGATTTTAGAGCCAAATTGTTAAACAGCTACATATCAGAACCCGAAATAGAAGAGCTTATATATAAGATGAGCAACTATTTTATAAGGTATATCCCATATTTTGAAGCGATATATGTGAAAAATGCAGCTACAAAATACGGAACTCCCAAAATAGGAAATCTAGTATGGGATTCTGAAAATGAAGTATGTCTAGAAAACGTTCAATCATTTATAGATGACTTGGCTATATTTTTTAATACCGTTCGTTTAGAGGGTGGAGAAATATTAATAGTGGCTATAGACGACAAAGAAGCAAAACATGGAAGAGTTTTCGGATATCTACAATCTCCTAACTCAAATTTTATAGATTCTTGTTCAGTTGAAGTATTAGAAAATAATATGAACGGAATAAAAGAAAATTATAAAATTCCAGTTGATTATATTCTAGAACCAAGAGAAGTTCCAATTAGTTTATTTATCGAAGAGATGTAAAAAAAGAGCTTATAGCTCTTTTTTGTTGTTATTCAAGAATCTATTTGACTTTTTATTCTATTTTTGTTAAAATATGAATATGAGGGATAACCATGCTTAAGAAAATCAACATAGACGATATCGAATTAGGAAATCTATTATTTGGCCATTCAAGAGGCAAATATCTAATCCCAAGAGAAGAATGGACCGAAACTTTTCATAATTTCTTAGAGGATTGCGGATTCGATTTCTATGGACGTGTTGACGCAGATGAACTCGAGAAAAATCTAGTCACAAAATATGATGTTGAGTATTTATACGGAGAAACACTTACACCCGACGAGCTTTATAGTGTTTTAACAAAAGGAACTCTTTATAAGAAAACCGATTTTGGTGATTTAAAAAAGTTAGATGGTCAGTTATATTCAGTATATGAGGTTCCAGGAAAAGAATATCAAGAGGCATACGATGACTGGGACGAAAAATTTGATATATACAATAATGCATTAGAAGATTACATTAGGCTAAATAATTTAGACGATGATTTTTTCGAAAATGCAGGTTCCATCATCCCGGAAGAAATCAAAGCTTTAGACCCAGGAGATTCTCCAGACCCAGCAAATTTCAAGAAGGTAATTGAAGGAAGCAGAGTTGAAGAGCATCAAATCCATACTCACTATTTCGACAATGGTGTATTCATGGTCATACCATATCAATGGAATGACGGCGAAGAATTAACCAAAATGCCAAATTTTAAATATTACCCGGAAGATATCGAAATTTCTTGGTACAAATATTCCTTAAGAGATGCATATATCAACAAAGATATTTCTCTTGATGAGTTCAAGGTAATTTTACAGAAATGCAAAAAGAGTCTATAGTTTCTGCATTAACATATTTAACAAAGGAGATTTATTATGCAACACCACACCACACATTCAAGAAACACCACTTTTAACTTTATCTCATTTTTTGGAAGTCATCGAGTCCAAACAGGATTTATGGCATTTGTCGTATTTTTCATGTTAGCATTGACAACGCGGTTGGCAATAGAGGTTTGGAAAACCTTCCCAGGGTTCTTCGGTATATTTATAATTGTTGGAATGTACATTATTTGTGCGTTTTTACCGTGTATGTTATTTTATTTTCACCTTGAAGCCAATAATTTTTTCAGAGATGTCGATGATGACGAGCTTGTTTCAGAAGTAGAAATTGATTTCACAAGATTATCACCCGAAGAAATCGCAACCGTTTTATCAAGTCTTAAGACAGATGAAAGATTCAAACTAAATAAGACACAAAAGAACAGTCTTCAAGCAATAATTAGAAAATTGATGAATTAATAGCACTAGACAACAAACAAAAAAGACCTCTTTCATAGGTCTTTTTCTCTATTTTGCTTGACTTTTCTTCACTTTTAGTATAAAATATACTCATGCAAGACGAAAAAAGTTTTTTAGAAAAAGAAAAAGAACGTGAAGGCTTAACTAAATACGAGACTAAACCTTTTAGCCTTTCAGAATTAATTAACGACGAAGAAAAATACAACAAGGCTTTTGAAGAAGGGTATGTGGCAGGTTCTGAAGATTCAGAATTATTAAAACCTGTTCGTAAAGTTACTCCTTTAGAGATTGTTATTGTCTTAATTTGCGCTTGTCTTGCAATTTCCGCAGCTTTTCTATATACAAATTACAGAAAAGAACTTTTGAAAAAGGAAATTACAGAATCAATACAAGAGCATTTAGTCATTGATGAAGATGTTGACAATGACACCTATTATTTCGAAGATGAAAAGGACGAAGACAAACCATCAGTCCTCCCATTCGGAGATTACAAAATTGAAGAGATAACCACACCTTTTGTTTCCGGAAACAGTGAACTGGAAGAAAAGTTATCAAACATGACACCAGAAGAAATCATTAAATTTCTTGAATCAAATGAGGAAGTCAAAAATCTTTTATCAGAGGAAGAATACAATGATTTAATGAATTATTTAAAGTTAATAAATAGTTTTAAATATTTTGTCGAAGAAAAAGGAGAATAATATATGAGAAAATTTTTAGTTTTAACTTTATCTTTATTTATGGTCTTGGGTTTAGCAGCATGTAATACCCAAAAGCCAGAAGAAGACATTGAAATTTTAAAAGACCCAATCACAACAGATGTTGTTGAGGACGATTGCGCAGAAAATCCAAAGGGTTGTGACATTGGAGAGGCAACAAGTTCTCTATCAGCATCAAAAAATTTCAAAGAATATTATGAAGCAATGAACGGAAAAGAAAATGCTTCTGGAAAAGTTCATAGAGTAGTTAACGTTGAAGAAAATAACGTTTTTGAAATTATCGAACAAGATAAATTACTAGATTTACTTAAATCAGGTGATAAATTCTACTTATATGTAGGTGACACAAAATGTCCATGGTGTCGTTTACAAATCGAATCAGCGATTAAGGTTACAAACGAATTGAATGTAGATAAAGTTTATTCTGTTAATATTTGGGACACAGATGGCAAAGAAGTTTTCAGAGATAAATATATTATCGACGACACAGGAAAATTAAAACTCGACATCCAGCCAACAGAGGCATATTCAGCTATCCTAGATATGGATTTAGACGGATTGTTAAATGATTATACACTTTCAAAAGACGATGAGACTGTTAAAGTTGGAGAAAAAAGAATTTACGCACCAAATTATCTATTAATCGAAAATGGTAAAATCGTTAAATTCTGTTCACCAACACCAGAAGATGTAGAAGACCCAAGAGGCGAAATTACAGACGAGCAGTTTGCTGAGATAGAAGCAAATTTAGTTGAATTTTTCACAAATTAAGCCGAGAAAATCGGCTTTTTTATTTGCTTTTTTAGATATATTATTGTATAATATTTTTATGAAACATTTAAATAAAAAGCCAAATAACATCAAACTCACGCTAGAAGATTTTATAAGAAAGGCTGGTAAAAGGCATCAGTACTTTTATGATTATTCTGAGGTAAATTACATAAATAACAAGACAAATGTTACAATAATATGTCCAAAACACGGAAAATTTTCTCAGCGTCCCGACCATCACCTTCAAGGACAAAGATGCCCTTTGTGCGTAGACAATAACATTAAAAAGACTACTGAAAAATTCATAGAAGAATCTCAAACAATTCATGGTGATAAATATGATTATACAAGTGTAGAATACTCAAACAACCACACAAAAGTAGAAATAATATGCCCAGAACACGGTCCGTTTTTCCAGAAACCATTAAAACATCTACAGGGACAAGGATGCCCCATCTGTGGAGAAAAAAAGAAAATTAACTTCAACGGAACCTCAAAAGCAGAAGCATATCTTTTTCAAACTCTCAAAAGTCGTTTTTCAGAGGTTTTTAAAAATTACAAAGACGACCCTCGTTATCCGTTTCACTGCGACTTTTTCATCCCAGAAAGAGACTTGTTTATAGAATATAACGGATTTTGGACGCACGGTCATAGATGGTGCGACCTAAGAAATCCAGAAATTAAATCAATAATATCAAAGTGGAAATTAAAGGATACCGATATGTACCGTATCGCTGTATATACCTTCACAGAAACAGACGTCCTAAAGCGCAAGACAGCGAAAAAGAATAACCTAAACTATGTCGTCCTCTGGAACGAACAAGACATCGAGGATTGGTTTGCGCTTGGTTGTCCTGACGGACATGACGGCGACGGCATGTACACTTGGAAAATTGTAACCCCCAACATAATTGAAAAATAGGGTTAAATATTCCGGGTTTTCTTAAATCCTTCCCAAAGTTCTTGACTTTTCCAATTTGTTGTGGTACAATATATTTAGAAAGGAGATACAACACAATGACAATGCAGACGGCTGTAGAAAACACCACCGTCTTGCTACCACTTTTCCGAAGGAAGACAATGTTTAAGGATGATGATTTCCTGAAGGCTCAATCATACATAATCCAACAAAAACACCATCATCGTTGGAAATCAACACCCCCTTCAGAAAGAATCGCTTTAGACCCACAAATCGATATAAGACACAAGTTTACAATAGACCCGGCAAATCCGTTAGAAAAACAAGCAATTCAAAAATTTGAAAAGACTTGTCTTATAAAAGGTTTTGTAACTGATATAACACTTGATGAAAGAACCAGACAACCAAATAAAATTTGCTTAAGTTTAGTTTATGTAAAGAATAAACTCGAAGATGACTGGACATATATGGATTCACACGTTTGGTTATTTGTAAACAAACTATTTAAAGCAGAATATCCAATATTTATGGGTTCATTCATTACCATATCAGCAGTAACAAATAAATATAAAAAACCAGATAAAGACGGAAAAATTATAGAATCTAGAGGTATTAAAGAATGGACAATATTGTCATCAGACTTCTTATACTTCGCAAAACCAAAAAACACTTATATCTTAAAAAAATATCCTTGCGAAAAGATTAAAAAAGCAAGATGTTGCATTTTTCAACCAAATGCAAATAAAAGTGGTTATCTAAGAAAAGAATGGAAATCAATGTTCCAAACATTAATGACTACTAAATTATTTTGGGAAAAACTAAGTTTAGGTAAATACTTCTTTACCGCAACAATGGAAGAAATTGTTAATTTATAAAAAAGGAGAAGAAATAAATGAATATTGTATTAACAAACAAATATGTACCAATTAATCGAACATCTTGGTCAATCCAATGCGACAGTGAACAAGAGGCAATTGAACTCGAAAACATTCCAGAAAACTGGCAACTAATTGGAACTCGCACAAAGAGAATTCACAAATCAAACGGAAAACAAGACGTTCTCGTTAAAGTTATGAGAGGTGAATTAAGAACAAGAATGTTTGATAAAACATGTGGTAAATGGTATGTTTGTGGAAAACAAGTTGTTATGGACGAACTTGATTTGGCAGAATTCCAAAGACACCTTGTCTATACTTATGAGTATATGAAACAGTGTGAAAAGGAATATGTCCCAAAGGTGGTTAATAAGAAAAAGTAATCTAAAATGCTTGACATTTTAGAGCTTTTATACTATAATGTAATTAACAGGAGGGTAGAAACATGTATAAAACTGCTGGAGTAACATTTGAATCAAGACAGCAAATTCTAGAAGATATTTATAACAAATCAGGCCCTTTCATCAGGGCTTGGCTGGAAAAAACCACATACGATTCCGAACCAGCCATCAAAGTACTGGAGCAAAGTTCCGGTCTTCAAATTGGCTGGATAGCAAAGGTGGATGTACCAGAATTATATGACAAACCTTGCCAGGAAATATTTGGAGAGATTGGTAATTTTGAAGGAAGATGGTATTGTAAATTAAAATCACCAATCCTATGGAGGAATCCCACTGCGCGATTTCAAGACTCCAAGTAACGGATATTACAGACATTCATTGTTTTATCCGGAGTGTGATGCAGAAATAATAGAAAAACATCCATTTGACCCAATGTTGGACAAGGTTATATGTCCATTCTGTGGATGTGAAACAACCGTAGGTCATCTTAACACATATATGGGATACATCGGACATTCAGATAAGACATTCGAAGGTGGATGTTATTGGTATCCCAAACTAGGTCTTAGAGATAAGGCCGAATATTACTTTACAAATGATTATGAAACATTCTGTTCTGGAGAATGGTACAAAGAAGGCTTTAAGCCATATGAATTCGAAATAATAGAGAGAAATGAATTAGACGCTCTCGAGGAGGAAGAAACTTATGAAGAATATTAAAACATTTTTAACAACAGTTCTTATCGCAACTATTCTTTTCACATCAACCGGATGCAACCTTTTAAAAAGAGAGGTTATAACCAACGAAAACGAAAATAGAATAACTTTTTCTGCAGATGATTTCCAAAAGATACAGGATAGAGTTAGAGGCGAGCAAAGAATCCGAAGATTAAAAGACCCATTTGGCAGATAGAAAATAGTTAACCGTGTCGATTTGCACACGGTTTTATTTTCTTCCAATATTATGTTTCTTGACATTTTTTCATGTTTTTGTTATTATTAATTTAGAAACTTAAATTCACCAGGAGGAAAACCAATATGTCAACACTAAGAAAAGTAACAAGCGCTAGAGCTAAATATTCCAATACCGCTCAAAAAATTATTTCACAGGCAAACAAATTATCTAAGAAAAATGCACATCTTTACAAAATAATACTTAGTTATGGTTCAATTGATAATTATCTTAAATCATTAGAATATCAATTCAGAACTAATTTCAGAAATTTCAAAGATGATTATACACCTAAAAATTTATCAATTTTCACATATGTTAACGATAGTAGGGTTTCTTTCCCTATTGTTAAAAAAGGCAAATGGAACCAAGTTGAATACAAGAGGCTTAAAAGAGTTCTAAAACAGGTATCTAAAAAATACAAAATGTTTTCTCCAGAAGGAAATGCATTTTTATATGTTCCATCTAACGACACCTTTTTAGTATATTTTATTAACAAAAAGGACTAATTTTAACTTCTATTTTTCTTGACAATTTTTGTAACTTATTGTATAATATTAACATACAGTGAGGTAGCTTTAATGAGAACAGTACAAAACGGAAATATTATACAAATCTTCGATAATAGTGTAACGGTGGGGGATTCTATACCTCCATCTACATTTAAGGTTGGTTTTTCGCCTAATAAAGGTTTTTTCTTAGAATCATTAGACGAAGATATTTTTGTTAATCACAAAATATACGGTTCTCACGAAGAGAAAGCAAATAAAGTTATAAAAAGATTTGCTGGTATAAATAAGAATTGTGGCGTTTTGCTTTCCGGTAATAAGGGTATCGGTAAAACAACCACTGCAAAATTAATAGCGCAAAAAGGATTAGAAAATGGATACCCGGTTATTTTAGCTACAGAATACATTCCTGGAATTTCAGATTTTTTACAATCAATTAAGCAAGAATGTATTATAATTTTCGACGAATACGATAAAACGTTTAACACTACACAAAATAAAAATTCAACACAAGACGCAAACACTGAAATGCTCACTCTTTTTGATGGTGTACAATCAAGCAAAAAACTTTTTGTCATAACATGTAATAATTTAAGAAATATTTCCGAGTTTTTAATTGCTCGTCCAGGACGAATTTTATATCATTTTAAGTTTAATGTTCCTCAACGCAACGAAGTTAAGGAGTATCTAGAAGACAAATTAAACGAAGATGCCAAGAAATATTTACAAGATGTTGTTCGTTTTGCATTAAAGACATCTTTGAATTTCGATTGTTTAGAAGCAATTGTTTTTGAATTAAACGAAGGTGAATCTTTTGTTTCAGCAATAGCAGATTTAAATATTCTCGAACCATCAGAAGATAAATATATCGTTTCATTACACTTAGAAAATAAAGTTCTCACAGCAGATGCTTATTTCAATATTTTCGAAGGTAATAAATGCTATGTCGATTTTTATCATGATGCTGCCAGCGCAACTGTTGAATTTTATCCTGTTGATGCAATGTACGACGAAACTACAGATGTATTTACGGTTCCATCAGACAAGTTCTCTTTTGGCCCTAGATATGATGAAATGGATTCAGAAGAAACCAGAGCATACAATGCACTTTTCGGTGAAGATGGCTCTAAAGTAATGGGGGTAACTTTCACCAGATTCAAACTAAAGAGTATCCCAATCCATTCGTTAATTTCTTAAGGTTCTTCGAAAGGAGTTTAATTATGGATTTCAATCAGATTTATAGGCCTCAAACTTTAGATGATGTGGTTGGTCAACAGAAAGCTAAAAATATAATTTCCAAAATGATTGCAAACAACTCATACCGAAGCATGATTTTTTCTGGGCAATCAGGAAGCGGTAAAAGTACAATTGCCAACATCATTGCTTTAAATGCTGGAATTAAAATTTTTAGACTAAACGCAACACTTGACGGAATATCGGAAATTAAAGATATTTTAAAAGAGCAGGAGCAACTGGGCAAACCAGTTCTTTTGTTCGTTGAAGAGTTACAATATTACACAACCAAACAGCAACAAGTATTGTTAGATTGTCTCGAGTCCGGAAAAGTGATTTTAATCGGAACAACGGCCGATAATCCTTTTATAAAGTGCTATAAAGCTTTGGTTTCAAGATGTCTTATTGTCGAATTCACAAAAGTATCACCAGATGACATTAAGATAAACCTCGAACGTATCATAAAATTAAGTAAATCATCAAATTCATATTCAGATAGTGTTTTAGACTATATTTCAAGACTCGCCGGTGGTGATGTCAGAAATTCTGTAAAAATTTTACAACTTTGCGAAGAACAATATAGTTCACAAGAAATTTCAGAAGAAGACATCAAAGAATTGATACCAAGTAATATGCAAATCGGATATAACGGTATTGATTCACATTACGATTTATTAGGATGTTTACAGAAATCAATTAGAGGCTCGGATGTCAACGCGGCCATATTTTATCTCGCAAAGGGACTCCATGATGGTGATTTACTTGGAGTATGCAGAAGATTAAAAGTTGTAGCCAGTGAAGACATTGGCTTAGCAAATCCTTTAGCTTCAATCAAAGCAGAACTTGCTTGTCAATCAGCTGAAGCGTTAGGAATTCCTGAGGCGGCAATCCCGCTCCAAGATTTAGTAGCCTTTTTAGCCTTATCACCAAAATCAAACAGCGCTCACATCGCATATTCTAAAGCTATGGAAGATGTTGAAGCTGGGCTTGGTTTAACACCTCCAGAACAACTAAAAAGTCCTTTGTTTAAAAATTATGTTTATCCCCACGATTATCCAAATCATTGGGTTGAGCAGCAATATTTACCAGATGATGTAAAAGATAATGTTTATTACGAGCCAGCAGTTACATCTAGTTTTGAAATGCAAATGAAAGAATATTGGGAAAAGGTGAAAAATAATGGGTAAAAAATTAACAACAGATGAGTTTATAGAAAAAGCAAAAGAGATTCATGGAGACAAGTATGATTATTCAGAAGCTGTTTACATAAATGCAAGAACGAAGGTAAAAATTATATGTCCAATCCACGGAGAGTTTTTCCAGGAACCCCATAAACACATGAGAGGTTCTCTTTGTCCAAAATGCAACGTAGATAGACAAAAATTAACAGCAGAAGACTTCATCAAAAAGGCTAGAGAGGTCCACGGGGATAAATTTGATTATTCTAAAGCTAAATATATCAACTATGACACAAAAGTGGAAATCATATGCCCAGAACATGGTTCATTTTTCCAAGCCCCAAATTCCCACCTTTCAGGCACAGGATGCCCAATGTGTGCAAATAATCAAAAACTAGACTTATCAACATTCATCAAAAAAGCCATCATAATTCATAACGGCAAATACGACTACTCAAAAGTTATCTACCTAAACAACCACACAAAAGTTAAAATTATTTGTCCAGAGCACGGAGAATTTCTCCAAAGACCATATTCACATTTAAACGAAAGCGGATGCCCAATATGTAGCTACAATAAACTTGCAGAAGAAAGAAAAATGTCTTTTGATTCTTTTTTCGAAAAAGCTTTCAAAGCTCATGGTGCAAAATATGATTATTCTTTAGTTGAATATAAAAATTGTAGAACTAAAGTTAAAATTATTTGTCCAGAGCATGGTGAATTTTTCCAAACCCCATCACATCATTTAAGTGGTAAAGGCTGTCCAATTTGTGCACACACGCAATCCCCCCAAGAACTAAAAATCAGGCGTCTGTTAGAAAATCAAAATGTATCATATGCACACAATATAATCATTGACGACAGGTATCCATGGCACGTAGACATCTACATTTCAGAACGTGATTTATTCTTGGAATACAACGGTTTTTATAGTCACGGAGATTGTTTTTGTGATAGAAGGAAAAAGAAATCAAAAAACCTGATAGAATTACTTTCAAGCAATCCAACTCCCAAAAATATCAGAGCTTTGGATACATATACAAGACTCGACCCTCTCAAGCGTAAAACCGCCAAGAAGAATAATCTCAACTATGTCGTTCTGTGGAACGAACAGGATATAGAGGACTGGTTTGCTCTAGGATGTCCAGATGGCCACGACGGTGACGGCATGTACACTTGGAAGGAGAAAATTAAAAAATGATTAAATACAAATTTAACAAACATTTAACGTAGGAGAGTACAAGTCCCCTTCCTCTTAGGTGGGGGATACAGGACTCTTTTTCTTCCCAATCTTATTGACAAAAAGATTGATATTTGATAAAATATAACTATGGAGAATATGATTTCTAGAGCTTATGAATATGCAATGAATCCAACCTCTGAACAAATCAATCTTTTTGTCAGGACTTTTGGATGTTGCAGACTTGTTTGGAATCTGATGCTTGCTGAAAGAATTCAATACTATGTAGAGAATCGTGAGCAGAAAGAGTTCACCCCAGCAACATTCAAAACAGAGGAGCGTGAATTTTTACGCGAAGTTGATTCTTTGGCTTTGGCGAATGAGCAGATGTTTTTACGTAAAGCTTATGCAAACTTCTTCAGAAAAGATGCAAAATTTCCGAAATTCAAGAAGAAGGGTGACCCAAAGCATAGAAGTTATACAACAAGCAATGTGAATGATACAATCAAGCTTGATGTGGAGAATTCAGCAATCAGGCTTCCTAAAGTCGGATGGGTAAAAATTAAGCTTCATAGAAACCTCCCAAAGGATGCAGTAATCAAGAATGTTACTGTAAAGCAAACAACCCCCGGAAAGTGGAGGTGTTCCATCTGCTTCGAGTGTCCAGAGAGTTCCTTGAAAACCAAGAGGAAATCAAAAGCACGAAAAGCAGAAAAGCTTACTCTAGGGCTTGATTACAAATCTGATGGACTCTATGTCGACAGCAATGGTCGTTGTGCTTTGATGCCACACTTCTTCCGTGATTCTCAGAAGAAGCTTGCAAAGGCTCAACGAAAGCTTGATAGAATGGTGAAGCATTCAAACAACTACGAAAAGCAAAGAAAGATTGTGGCGAAGCTACATGAGAAAATCGCCAATCAAAGAAAAGATTTTTTACACAAAGAATCCAAATACTTGGCGGACAGGTATGAAGTGATATGTGTAGAAGACCTAAACATGCAAGCAATGGCAAAATCTTTGAAGCTCGGTAAAGCAACACACGACAACGCTTTCGGAATGTTCAGAACCATGCTGGCGTACAAACTTGCTGACAGAGACGGAATCCTTCTTAAAGCTGAGAAGAAATTTCCTTCTTCGCAAAGATGTCATTGCTGCGGAGAAAAGAACCCAGAGGTAAAGAATCTCAAGATTCGAAAGTGGGATTGTCCGAGCTGTGGAGCACACCACGACAGGGATGTCAATGCAGCAATAAATTTGAAACAATATGCTCTAGGATTAACCTAGAGTAAAAATAAAAGAGCACGGTAGCTTCGCCCGGCTCTCTAAACTGGATGTAAAGCCATCATTGATGGCGAATCTCATAGAGGAAGAATTTCTTCTTTGAGAAGAGGGATACAATGAAGATTTTGGCGTTTGCCTGAACGCCTTGCCTGAAGGGGTCAGCGAAGAGCTGATGAGATAAGGTGAAGGTCTCTGTGAAGCATCAAGCTCCGAACCTCTATAGGTCGGAGTAGTTGACAATTTACACCAACAGGTGTGATTTTCAGAGGTATCAGAGAAGACCATTATGGACTAAAAAAGAGTTTTAAAAAGGAGATAATGTAAGTTATGCCAAAGAAAAAGTATACTGTATTAAGCTTATTTTCTGGTTGCGGTGGGTTAGATTTAGGTTTTAAAAAAGCAGGATTTTCAATTCCTTTTGCCAATGAATTTGACCCAGCAATTTACGAAACATTTAAAAAGAATCACCCTAAGACACACTTAATCGAAGGAGATATAAGAAATATCGATACGGAGTCTCTTCCTAAAGATATAGACGGTATAATTGGGGGACCGCCATGTCAGTCGTGGTCCGAGGCTGGAAACAAAAAAGGAATTAAAGACGAAAGAGGTCAATTGTTTTACGAGTATATTCGTATATTAAAAGCAGTTAAACCAAAATTCTTTTTGGCAGAAAACGTTTCAGGTATGTTAGCGAATAGACATAGTGCAGCTGTAAGAAATATTTTAAAATTGTTTGATGAGGCTGGATACGATGTGTCTCTTACCCTTGTCAATGCAAAAGATTATGGGGTTGCTGAAGAAAGAAAAAGAGTTTTTTACATTGGATTCAGAAAAGATTTGAAGATTAAATTTGAATTTCCACATGGTTCAACAGAGAATGATGAAGATAAATTAACATTAAAAGATGTAATTTACGACTTAAAAGACTCAGCCGTACCAGCTTTAGAAAAGAATAAGAAAAACCCTAAAGCAGATAACAATCACGAATATTTTATAGGCGACTATTCTCCAATCTTTATGAGTAGAAACAGGGTTAAAAGCTGGGAAGAACAAGCGTTTACAGTTCAGGCTTCAGGAAGGCAATGTCAATTACATCCACAAGCCCCTAAAATGGAAAAAGTTGGTGTCGATAAGATGCAATTCAAAAAAGGTAAAGAAAAATTGTATAGAAGAATGACGGTTAGAGAAGTGGCAAGAATTCAAGGATTCCCTGACTCATTTAAATTCTATTACGATAATGTCAACGACGGATACAAAATGATAGGAAATGCTGTTCCAGTTAATTTAGCTTATGAAATTGCACAACAGATTAAGAAAGCTTTGGAGAAAAATGCGCAAGAGAAGTGATATTCAACCATTGTTGATAAAGATTCTTAATATTTTTTCATAACTATCATATGGAATATCTTTCACAGCTTTATTATCTCATACTGAGTTTTTTGTTGAAATTCCAGGTCATCCCTCGCTTTTTGGAATTAAGCTATGGACTTAAAAAAGGTTTAAATAATACTAAAAATGTGATAAAATAATATCAGAGGTAATTGTTATGACAAAAGAAGAATTTTTAAAAGAGGTAGAAAATCTAGATGAAACTTATTATTCTGATATTTGGAATTTTGAAATTAATCGTTTAGGAATAGAAAAAGCTAAAGAAGTCTATACAGATTATGAAGGTTGTAAAAAACACTTTCTAAATAATTTGATAAACAATAGAGCAAAAGTTGTTGGAAGCGATGTGTATATTATAAAGGTTTTTTACGATAAATTTATAATGTTAGGTAAAGAAGAGTTTATTGATACTTACGGCGATTTTAAATTACGCCTTTTACAGGATGCTCTTAAAAGACAACAAAAGGGAGTAAAAGGTTATATATTCATTCCAGGTAATTTTTATGGAGTCTCAAATAATCTTTGATGAAATCAATGCAACAATAGCACTTTTGCAAGATTTCAACATATCAATTACAGTAAACTTTTTTACTGGCGATAATCCAGGATATGGCGAAAGTTCTGATTTGTTTAATTTCTTTTTAGATAACGTTATATCAATAGACTGTGGAAACGACGCGTACTTATGCGAAATGCTTAACACGGAAAACCCAGCCTTAGAAGTCCCCGACCATTTAGCGTTGCAAATTATCGAAACATTCCACCACGAAGTGGGACATATACTTCACAGATTAGTTAAGATTCGAGAAGAAAATTCTCCAGAGGCAGAAATTTTAGCTCTTGAGTATTTGTTATCACAAAATGGCAGATGGTATCGAAAGAATTATCTCAATACCTTCATGGAAAGAAATTGCGAATTTAGAGGATACGTAAATACTGTGTTGTTCATAGAGAGATTGGATATACCAGCAGAGCGAAAAGAAGAGTTGTACAAAGCGTTGTGTGAGAATTTCGAAAGAGCCTACAAAGGTATTCTTTCTAAAGAGGATAGAACACTCCAAGGTAACACTTACGAATCAAAAGCATTGTCAATAACAAAACTTCTCCACAACAGGTCATTAGAGATTCTCGAAAACGAACGTGGTGTATTCAACAAGAAGAAGTATAAGGATTACTTAGAACGAAATTGTAGAAAGTTCCTTAAAGAAGCAAAACCATGGGAAAGAGCAGACGAAACCATTACAACCCTCCTTAATTTCACGTCACACTTAGAGGAGATAAGGGATTTCAACAATTCTTTGCGAGCAAGAGATGCAGAAAAATATCCTGAATTCGGCAATAAATTTTAGTTCTAAAACGCTTTATAAACATCGTAAAATGTCTTACAACAAAATGGAGGTAATTATCATGACAAAGGAAGAATTTCTTAAAGAAATAGACAAGTTAGATGATGAATATTTTCAAAAAAGATGGGAACAGTTAATAGAAGAATTTGGGCAAGAACTTGCTGTAAAGAATTATCACAGCATGATAGGTTTCAAAAATCATATTTTAGATAATTATAGAAATAACATTTCCTATCATGTCGAAGACGATTGTAGAATCATAACAAAATATCAACCTCTATTAGATAAGATGAGCAAAGAGGAGTTTATTGAAAGTTTCGGAGAGTTCAAATTTTTCTTGTTAAATAATGCTATTAAAAACCAACAAGAAGGTGTTTTCGGATACATACAAAAAATATAGAGAAACATCCGGAATTCGGCGGTAAATTTTAGTTCTAAAATACTTTACAAACAACCAAAAATATGCTACAATAATAAAGAGGTAATCATTATGACAAGAGAAGAATTATTGAAAAAATTTGAAGAAGAACTTTCATCAAAAGAAGCATCAGAATTAATACAAGAATATTTAAAAAAGAACAAAAATTCATCAGATTCATACCCCAGTTTATTAATTGAGTTTTTAAAAGCTCGTTCAAAAAATAATGTTGATAAGAAAAACAATACAAAATACAATTATAACGCTTTTTATCATATGCAATACAGTTTATTGCCTGATTTATATTATATAAATCCAGCTTTCTTACCAACACCAAATTCTGAAACTACGCCAGAAGAATTAAAAGACAAGGCAATTGAACTTGTTTATAAGGCAATGGGTGTTGAATGTGATATTGATTTAAATGATATTAAAGTCAATGTCATCAATGGTGATAAATATGATTTGTTGGTATATCATTTTGACTCTTCAGATTACGATATAGAACCTTTAGCAAAATACATTGTGTTCCCATATAAGTTTTATGAAGAAAAATTATCTCTTTCCCTTGCAACACCAGCAACAATTGAGTATATAGGAAAAGACGACGATTACTATCTTTCAATTTTCTTCCCGGTGCAAGACGACCCAGAACAAAAATGCATTCGTAAAGGAATTGCTCCAATTGGAGGTTACGCAGAATGTATAGAAGCTTTCTATAATTTCTTAAATACAGCTACAGAAGAATCGGAGGCGTAAAATGGCAAAGAAAGTTAATTACCCATCAAAATCAGTTAATCTATACAAGCAAAAATTTAGTGGAAAAATTAATACTTTTTGCACGACATTTGAAAACGATATTATAGATTTTGTAGAGGATTCTAAAAATTTAAAAGATTTTGAAAAGAGAGTTGAAATCGTTGATGGATACATCAACTCATTAAGAGATGAATTGGATAGAATCGAAAGAGAATACTATGATATGTTCGTAAACGAATTTACTCCAAAATCAGTGATGGCAGCAACAGATTTTCAATTCAAATATTTACCTTTGAAATATTTTCAAAATCCTTCAGTTTTTGCAGACGATATCCTCCCACTTACAATTTGCAAAAGTTTGATTAAAGATTATAAAAAGAATAATAAAGCCAATGCAAACATAGACGAAATAGAACCAAATATGACATCGGTGTTACATAAGGCTTCAGGTTTTAACATTTTAGAAATTAATTTTAACTTTGGTGAAGACAAGAGTAATTTATTATACGATAAAATTTATTTCCCTTATAGGGTCAACAATATGATGGAACTGGAAACAGCATCCCCATTCTTCATCAATTATAATCGAAATAACAAAAGAAATCAAATCTTCTTTTTCGACCTAGAAGAAACAGATGAAGGTTTCAGAATGTATCCAGTTTTCTACGAAGATTGCAAAAAAGGTAATGAACTCAAAATCATTGAAAAAGCGATAGAACCTGTAGATGACTTTGATAACATTATTCCAATGGGATATGCATAAAACCCATTTGTCCTCGTAGCTCAGTTGGATAGAGCAACCGCCTCCTAAGCGGTAGGTCGGAGGTTCGACTCCTCTCGTGGACGCCAAATTAACATCGAGATGCCAATTTGGCATCTTTTTTATTGTTTTTTTTCTAAAATACTTGACTTTTATTGTCATTTAGACTATAATATAGTTGTGAGGTAAAGATATGGAAAAATATTACGAAACAGAAAAGGAATTCTTGGAAAACTATAATCCAGGAGATTACGAAAGACCGAGTGTTACAGTTGATGCTGCGGTTTTTTCTGTAATCAATGATAATTTAAAAGTTTTACTAATCAAAAGAAAAAATCATCCTTGGAAAGACACCTGGGCTCTTCCAGGAGGCTTTGTAAATATTGATGAATCACTCGACGATGCTGTTGTCAGAGAACTCAAGGAAGAAACAGGGGCGTCAGACATCAAATACTTCAGACAACTTTATACACTAGGAAAACCGGATAGAGACCCAAGAATGCGCGTGATAGATGTATCATACATCGCCTTAACACCTCACGAAACCTTAAACATAAAGGCAGGAGACGATGCATCAGAAGCTGTTTGGTTCGATGTTTCTAAAAAATCATCATTCTCTTCAGAAAACAGAAGAAATTCAGTCATCATTTTAGAAAATAAAGAATTAAATATTAAGATGGAATATTTTATAATCGATAAAGTTATGAATGGTTATATCAAAAGAGAATCGAAAATAAAAAGTATATCCAATTCTATTTTAGCAGCAGACCATATAAAAATAATTAATATGGCAATGGATGAACTTCAAAATAATGTTGCTGAAACTGGATTACTATTTAATCTATTACCACAATTATTCACTCTCAAAGAGGCGCAAGAAGTATACCAAATTATAACAGGAGAAAAAGTAGATACACCAAATTTCAGAAGAAAAATTAAACCAATGTTAATTGAAACAAATAAATCAATTAAAACATACAATAAATTAAGTAAATTATATAAATTTAACCCATTGTTCAAATTCATGAAAGGAGACTTATGCTAGATATATTAATTGTAGTAGACATGCAAAATGACTTCATAACTGGAAGTTTAGGAACTAAAGAGGCGCAAAAGATTGTTAATAACGTAGCTTTAGAAATTAACAAAAGTTACGATATGGTCTTTTTCACACAAGACACCCACGATAAAAATTATTTAAACACTCAAGAGGGCAAGAATCTTCCGATTGAACACTGCATTGACGGTGAAGACGGTTGGAAACTTCATGATGATATCAAATTATCAATGAAGGCAGCAAGATGTCCCGTTTATACCATTAAAAAGAACATTTTTGGAAGCTATAATTTGTTGGAAAAACTAGAATATATGAGTGACAAAATCAATTCCATTACAATCGTTGGTTTATGTACAGATATTTGCGTTATTTCTAACGCATTAATAATTAAATCTAAATTCCCAGAAATTAAGTTAAAATGTATTGAAAATTGTTGTGCAGGAGTTACTCCTGAGAAACATAATGCTGCTATTGAAGTTATGAAAAGTTGCCAAGTGGAGGTGCTATAATGGAACAATTAATTACGTCCCTTTTAGATAATGATTTTTACAAATTTAGTATGGGACAATGTATTTATCATCAATTCCCAGAATATATGACAACATGGACATTTAAGTGTAGAAATGAGGATGTTGTTTTTAGTGCTGATATGGTAGATGAAATTAAACGTCAAATTAAAATGTACTGTGATTTAAAATTTTCCGAAGATGAATTACAGTATTTAAGAAATATTAAATGGTTAAAACACAATTATGTTGATTTTTTAAGATTATGGCACCCAAGATTTGAAGATTTCACAATTACAAATTCAGGAGATAAAGGTTTAGAAATCGAGGCCAAAGGAACTTGGTTAAATACAAGTATGTATGAAGTTCCAACATTGGCGATTGTAAATGAAGTGTATTTCAGAATGAATTACAATTATGATGAACTTAGAGAATCATTCAGAGATAAATTGGTGTCTAAAATCAAAAAGTTCCAAAATAAAGATTTTGTCATCGGGACTTTTTCAGAGTTCGGAACAAGACGTAGATTGTCTCGTGAAGCTCAAGAAATTTTAGTTGGTACATTTAGTAATTTAGAAGGATATGAAAACTTTAATTTCATCGGAACATCAAACGTTTATTTGGCAAAGAAGTATAATTTAACACCTGTAGGCACAATGGCACATGAATTCATTATGTGTGTTGGACAAGGAAATCACAAACACAATCCAGCATATTCAAATTATTATATGATGAGAAGTTGGGTAGATGAATATGGAGTGTTAAATGGTATAGCATTGACAGATACACTTACAACCGATTTATTCCTCAAGGATTTTGACTTAACTTTCGCAACACTCTTCTCAGGTGTCAGACATGACAGCGGAGACCCTGTAGAATGGGGAGAAAAAATTATCAAACATTACGAAAATCTAGGAATAGATACAAAAACTAAAACTTTATTATTTAGTGATAGCTTGAACTTTGATAAGGCAAATGATTTGTATTTACATTTTAAAGATAGATGTAAAGTTGCATTTGGTATTGGAACGTTTCTTTCAAACGATACTTGTGTAAAACCATTAAATATTGTTATGAAGGTTACAAAATGTAATGGACAGGATGTAGCTAAAATTTCAGACACACCAGGTAAAGGAATGTGCAAAAACGAAGAATATGTAGATTATTTACAGAGAAGTATAGATTGGAGAATGAATCATGACATTTAATGCAAAATTAGAAAAAGACAGAATTGTAAGCTGGATAAGAGATTATTATAAAGATAATAATTTCACCGGTACAGTTCTCGGTATATCAGGAGGAAAGGATTCAGCTGTTGTTGTAGCACTATTATGTGAAGCAATCGGACCAGAAAATGTTGTCGGCTTGACACTTCCATGCCATTCTAAAGAGAAGGATAAAAATTTAGCTCAAGTTGTAGCAGATAGATATGGTTTCAAATTGAAAAATGTTGATTTGACACAAGCTTTCGATGTTCTGGCTAGTGAATTTAACAAGGATAATATTTACACTTCTGAACAGACAAAGAATTCAGACATTAATCTAAAACCTCGTTTAAGAATGGCGGCAACTTATTATGAAGCAGCACTTCTTTCGGCAACAAGGGGTGGAGTTTGGTTGGTTGCAGGAACAGGAAATGCAGCTGAGTATTACGTTGGATATTCAACAAAATGGGGCGATGCAGGATACGATTTTAACCCTATACATGATTATACAGTTCAGGAAGTTATCGCAATCGGAGAGGTTTTAGGTGTACCACCTGAAGTTTTATATCGCACACCAGACGACGGTTTATCATCAATGTCAGACGAAGAAAAGATGGGAATTTCATATGCTGATGTACATAAAATCCTAAGAGGGGAGACAGGTGTTTCTCCAGAGGCATATGAAAAAATCGAACATTTACACAAGATTAATCTTCATAAAACTCAGCCAATCCCACATCCAGTAGTAAAACATAAATTTCCTCAGGTTAATAAGGAACCAAAGTGGTTGTACAGACTAGAATCTAAAGTTCCAGAAAAGGGTCTTTGGTATAATTCGGATTCAATCATGACATTTAATATCGGCGAACTTGAAGATTGTGAAACTAAAAATTTACCTATGGATTACGATTGGCGTTACCACAAAGATGGAAAACAGTGGTGGAGCGCTTGTTCTAAAAAAGAAGATTTGGCGCATTGGTATTCACTTAAAAACGCTCAGGATTTAATGGATAACAATTTTGTATTCACTAAGTATTTGGCAACAGAATACCAAGAATATGAACAAGAAACAACTTTTATTAAAGAAACAGCCCTTAAAAGGGTGGAGCTTTCAAAAGAGGAGCTAAATGAACTCTTCAAAGGAGATAACTAATGACAGCAGGAAAATTTGTAAAAATTGATGAAAATTATGAAGTAAAATTACCAACACGAAGCACACCAGGAAGTGCAGGATATGATTTCTACGCACCTCTCCCAATTGCAATACCAGCACATGGATACACCCATTTCAGAACAGGAATTATCGCAGATATAGAAGAAGGATATGTATTATTGTTATTCCCACGTTCTTCTTTAGGAATGAAAGGGATTAGAATCGCAAATACAGTTGGTGTTATAGATTCGGATTACAAGTTAGAAATTCAATGTAAACTTGTTAACGATTCTGATGAAGATATTGTCTTAAATACAAATGAAAGATATATGCAAGGAGTTTTTGTCAAGTTTGGTATTGTAGAAAATGATGTTGTAGTTAACAATACAAGAGAAGGTGGTATAGGCTCCACCGGAAAATAGTAAGGAGTTCACATTGAAAAAATTAGGAGTATATTGTGGTTCATTTAACCCAATTCACAACGGACATATAGAAATTATTGAAAAGGTTGTAAACCAAGGTTTAGTTGATGAAGTTTTAATCATCCCAACCGGAAATTATTGGCATAAACAAAACTTACTCCCATTAGAAGATAGAATTAACATGATTAAACTTTGTAATATTCCAAATTTAACTGTGGACACAACCCACAACAATATTCAATATACGATTGATATTTTAGATGACTTAAGTTCAACAATTGATGATGAATTGTGTTTTATAGTTGGGGCTGATAATTTAGAAGGTTTGCCAAAATGGAATAATTTTAAAAATCTGATAAAGTATAATTTTATTATAGTTCCAAGAGATAATATAGATATAGAGCATTATATGTCTTTATACAATAAAGAAAATTATACTGTTCTTGATTATCAACAAAATGATATTTCTTCTTCAAATATTCTTCATAATCTAAAATCTGATTATAACGAAATCAAAGATATGTTACCTAAAAAAGTTTTAGACTACTTGACAAAAATTACATAATGTGATATAATAATAAGACAGAAGGAAAACTTTAAACCCGTGGTTTGAAAGAAGACGTCCGTAGGCAAGTCGCGGCGGGAGCATGGGCCCCACGTTAAAAAGAGAAGCAGACACTGGCCGCAGCAACAGCTGCTAAGGTATCAGGGAATCCAGGCAGCATTTCCAAGGAATTGCAGTTTAGGAAGATACTCACGAAACTCTCAGGACGATGTTGATTGCATTGAGCAGTAGGGAAGATTACCGTTGGAAGACACTTTGTCAAGCCTTTAGAGCACCGAAGCTACATCAATCCTGTAAGCCAGACCCATGAACCAGATGGACTCCACTTAACCCCCTCTGCAGACAGGATAAGAACTGTTGAAACTTAAGTATTCGTAAGAACATTCGAATCTTCTATAAGAAGACTTAGCGCACATGGAAGACCGTGAGGACAATGGTGAAACCCCAAAGTCCAAGAACAAGGTAGGGGAAGCGCCTACTCGGTGTGCGAGGGAGAATGAGGCAGGGAGGCTTGCAAAATCCAACATTTCCAGTTGTAAAAAGGAACTTTAGAATCAAAGCAGCAAGAATTTCTACGAGAATCTTGCCTTCAAATGTCAACCGTGACGGCGCCGAATCCATTGGCGCTATTCTATTTTTTATAAATAGTGCTTAGGCACTTTTTGCATTTTAGGAGGTATTTATGAAAGCACTTTCAGATTTATTTTTCCAAATTATTAATTCACAAAATTTTATGATATATTTATCATTCTTTTTCATAACGGTTTCAAGTCAATTGGTCGGAACATTGCGTTCCATTTTTGTTGCCAATAAAGCAGGTTTTATGACTTATGTAACCGTTGCTCTTGACGCATTACTTTATTCATTTTTGGTTAACGCCTTAACGAAGCAAACATATTTTACCATTACACTTTTTGTTGTTGGTAAATTAATTGGAACAGCCCTTGCAAACTTCATAGAATCTCAAATCGCTTTAGGAATTTACGATATTGATATATACGTAAAATCTCACGAACTTCAAAAAGACCTACAAACTTCTTTACTGGATTCAGGTATTTCTTCAACCATGAATTTAGGCACAATTACCGGAAACGAAGTAAGATGGTCGAATAATATTCAAATTAAACGTAAAGATATGAAGAAATTTTATGGGATATTGGGAGATTTGGATATCAACAACCCAACAATGGTTATCAAACCAGCAAAAAAAGTTACCGGAAAAATTAGTGACCGAATCTAGTTGTATATTATTATCAGTTTTGATATAATATATATTGAATTTATAAGTTAAATATCACTATTTTCGGAGGTTTATTATGGTAAAAAACAAGTCTTTTCTCGAAAAAATCGTCAACATTTGTTTATCTTTTGTATTAATTACATCTTCTTTCAATATTCCAGTTGCTGCAGAAGATGCCAGTGTAAATCAAAATAGTTATACTAAACAACAAGAAACAACCGAAGAAAATTCTTTCGTACAATTTTCTGATGAAGATTTCATAGTAGAAACATCAGGATTCGACGATGACAAGGTTGTTTTCTTTTGCAACAAAGAAGAGCATTTCCATACAGATGAATGCTATGATAATTATAATGTTCTGGAATGCGAAGAAAATCATAAACATTCTGAAGATTGTTTTAAAAATTATTCTTTTTTGACATGTGATAAAGAAGAACACATCCATGACGAACATTGCTTGAACGAAAATTACAAGGAGCTTTCACAAGATAACGAAGAAATTGAAAATGAGTCTGAAAAAGAATTTAAAGAACTTTTAAATAAGGCAATTTTTAACGAAGACAATTATTTTATATCATGCAGCAAGACAGAGCACTCCCACACAAAAGATTGTTTTACTCCAGCCGAAGAATTAATTTGCTCTCTTGAAGAAATTACAGACAAAGATAGCGATTTATATCATATACACGACGACTCATGTTACAACAAATATTATGTTATCGATTGTGAAGATAAAGAAGAACATAATCATACAATAGATTGTATAGAGCACAAAGAAGAATTAGATGTAGAAGACCCAATTGAAACAGAAGTAATTGTTGAACCAACAATGGACGAAGAAATTAATCATGGTGATATACCCGATGATTCTTTAATAACAGAAGAAACTCCTTTAAAATTTTTATCAAGAGCACCACTAAAATCAAGAAACAACTCTATATCCATCAGGGAATTTTTTACGCAACAATTTTATGGTTGTAAAATGCAATCAGGCAGATGTGTTTGGGACGCAAATTTTAACACTCCTGGTCATAGATTTTCTTTTAGACTAAATTATGCAATAAGTGGAATCGGCGAAATAGACGAAATAGAAGCTGTTGTTTTTACGATACCTAAACAAATTATCAGAGACCGAAACGGACAATTTGCAGGAACTTATGAAATGTCAATCCCTTCCAAGAGAGACGTTGATTCAGGTGACGAAATAGATGCAGATGTAAATTTTGCCTATTATGAAGAAGGCAACAACATTATAATATACAATTTCAAACCTGTCACAGCGGGCGATAATGGATATATTGAACTTTCTTATATTACCAGCAAAACAGCAAATAATTATTTAGACATGGGAAAATCAGATGATTTTGTCGCAACTTTTAAAGTGACAAATGATGGTCAAACAGCAACATCGACATCAACACCTTTAAATGTTTATATCAATACAAGCGCAAAAATAAGTTCTGTTGTTAAGGGTCCAAATGGCTACCCTTCAAGATATTCTTCTTGGCAATCATCTTGGGGAACAGCTCCCGCTAATGCGAATGACTATTATTATTTAGTATGGACAATTAAAACTACAGTTGCTGAGCCTGTAACTCAACCATATAACTTTACTTTACAAGACACATTACAAACAGCGAATGGCGAAGTTATAGGCTATAAGTTCTCAGGTCAATCAACTTACTCAATGAATAACTCTGTCACTAGTCAAACAAGTGGTGGTTATAGATATGATTATGTTTTAACTAGACATCCCAAATCTTATTGGCAACCTTTAGAACATTGGTCAATTAAAAATAATGTAACAGCTATTGTTGACCCTATTGACCAAGTTGATGCAGATACTAAAGCTAGTGCTTCTCAGACTTATGTTTGGAATAAACCTGTTTTCACCATTCCTTCAGGACATTTTAACTCATACAAGAGAGCAGATGGTGCATATAGAGCAGGACATTATACTGAACTTACTCATCTTGGAATGAAAGCCGGAGAATATTCTCGTTACGACTTAGATGAATTCCAAGATGGGACAATTACAGAATTAGGTAATCTAGATTACGCTGTCTGGATGAGAGGATATCCTTATCCTTGGACTTATCAGGCAAATTCATCATTAGGACAAAAAGACCCTAATAACTACGGTATCTTAAAAGTTAAATTTGAATTAATAGATGAGGGCGTTTATTTATATGATGAAGCGGATGGAGTTAATGAAAATTTACAATTAGATTATAATGATTTTGAAATAGATACAATCGCATATTCGGTAAGAAATAATCATGTTACAGGTTTTAATGAAGAAACACAAAGTTATATCACAAATTCAAATATTTTTGATAATAATGATATATTAAACTTTTATGGAAAATTTGCTAATGGAGACTGGGTGAAAATCGCAACATACAAGCCATTAGATAAAACAACTTGGTTTGACTCTAATTATGTTGAATCAATGACAAACTCACTTATTACTTTAAGAGATAATTGTGTTGCTTATAAAGTAGATACAACAAATTTACATTACTATACAGAGGTTAATACAGTTCCTAATATGCATCTTAAAAACTCTACAAAAGTAATGAGTTTTGTTCAGAATAAACAATCTATAGGAATTTATAACAAACAAACTGCTAATTTCTACAAACAAGATGGAACAAAGATTTTAACAACAAGTGAAGCTGATTCTAACTTTGCAAGAGTTACACAAAAAGACTCCTATATCTTTAAGGATTCAGTTGCAGCAACAAACAATGTTAAGAAGAAATATTATGCAATATCTTGGAAAATTGGTATGACAGAGCAGTATATTGCTGGCGAGGGTAATATAGATTATATTAATCAAAATTCTGGTGTATTTTATGATTTACTTCCTAAAGGAGCTATTTTAGATGTGAATTCAGTTTCTGTGAGAGCAGGAACAAGTTCAAGATACTCTAATGCTGTAGACACTGCAGGAAAAATGAAAAATAGAGTTGGTCAATTCTTACCTTCTACTGCCTTTACTGTAGAACAAATTCCAAACTACAAAGGAACTGGTAGAACTTTACTAATTGTGAGAGTTAAAGAAGAAGCAAAGTATTATGATGTTTTCTTTGATACAATTCATTCTTGGGATTCTATATCTGACTGGGGTAATGATGTATATAATCCAGTAGCATATGAAACAGGAAATGACAAGATTAAGTACGGTACAAACAACGATGGTGGAAACATAGATGAAAAAGACCTTATGGCAAATTTACCAAGTGATGCACAAGGAGAAAAATTCATCTATGCACAAAGTTATTTTGATATTGCGACAATTACTGCTGCTTCTACTGGATTAACTAAGAAGGTTAAAGCTTTAGACGACAAAGATTTTTCATATGACACAATTACAACTAATGACGGTGATTATGAATATAGATGGAGAATTGCAAGTTCACACACTTCAAAGACTAAAAATATAATTCTATTTGATTCTATGGAAAACTATGTTGTCGAAGGTAAAGTTTCTGATTGGTATGGAACAATTCAATCAATAGATTTAAGTCAACCTAAATCTATGGGAATCAATCCAATATTATATTATTCAACTATTGAAAATTTAGATATTGAAAATAATCATGATATTACTGATTCTTCAGTATGGCAAAGATTAACTGACCAAACAGATTTATCTACAGTTAAAGCGATAGCTGCGGATTTAAGAAAAACAACTTCAGGCTCTGACTTTATTTTAGAAGAAGGTCAGTCTTTAAGTATAATCTTACATATGAGAGCTCCTCATGGCGCTGAGTCGCAAGGTACTTATCCTGAATCATATAATAATATCTATCTACAAGATACTGTTATAGGTTTAGATGGAACGCCACAAGACTTCTTTATTCACCAAGATTATACAACAGTAAAATTTGTAATTACTGAAGATTTAACGCTTAAAAAGGTGAGTTCAGAAGATAATACTACTCCTTTAAAAGACCTAAAGTTTAGATTAAGAGGGACTTCTGATTATGGAACAGAAGAAGATAGAATTATTGCAACAGATAATACAGGAACCATTGTATTCAAAGATATCGAAAAGGGTTCTTACGTTCTGTCTGAATATGAATCTACAAAAGATTGGTTATTAAATCCTGCTGAATTTACAGTTACCGTAAATGCTGAGGGTGTTTTATCAATTACAGGACAAGAAAATTCTAACTTCTTAGATTTTACTTATAATAGCGGAATTTATACATTAATTATAAAAGATGACCCAAGAGTTCATGGTGATGTGACACTTTTAAAGAGGAGAGAAGGCGATAGTGCTGATGACATTGAGTTGAAACAATTATTGGCTAACGCAGAAATAGGTTCTACTGTTGATTTTGAGAATAAATCTTATCAAATTCTAGAAAAGACTAATTCCAAGGTTAAAGTTAAAGAAACTCCCCAAAGCGAAGCATACGCAGTTTACGACCGTCCAAACAAAACATTAACCTTCTTTAGAGATGAACCAGGTAAGTATACACACAATCAAGTGGGCGCAACAAAAACTTACTATACTGGTATTGAAACCACAAATTACGGAACCACTACTTCTACAAGAGTACCTTGGTACGGTAAACAATTAACATATATTTTTGAAGACGAAATTGCACCAATAAACACACCGCTTTGGTTCTATAAATCAATAGATATTGTGGGTTTAGATAAACTTGACACCTCAAATGTTACTAATATGAATGCTATGTTCTATAACTCTAAAGCTACAACAATAGACCTTAGCTCATTCGACACCGCAAATGTTGCCGATATGAGCTTTATGTTTACTGGTTCTCAAGCAACCACGCTAGACCTTAGCTCATTCGACACCTCAAACGTTACTAATATGTCTAGCATGTTCTCCAATTCTCGAGCAACTTCCCTAGACCTTAGCTCATTCGACACCTCAAACGTTACTAATATGTTTCAGATGTTCATCTCTTCTCAAGCAACCACGCTAGACCTTAGCTCATTCGACACCTCAAACGTTACTAATATGGAATATATGTTTTCTGATGGCAACTCACTTTCCAGCGTTTTTGTTTCATCAAATTGGAATACAAATGCGGTTATTTCTTCCAAAAATATGCTTTATGGCTGCTTTAATTTACCAAACTTCAATTCTTCGTACGTCGACAAAACCCGCGCGCACTATAATTCCGACGGCTACTTAACATATAAAGAATATAACCCAACCACACCAAATCCACACACATCAATAACTCCAAGTTCTCCACAATCTGAAGGTTATTGGATATCTACGGAAATTAGGCCACAAACCCCAATCTCCGATACAACTTTCAAACTTTATGGTACATCGGACTATGGTACAGAAACAACTAAACTTGAAACAACAAATACAGCAGGTAGAGTAACATTTACAAATATCGAACTTGGTACATATACTTTAGAAGAAATTGTTCCAAATAGCGATTACATTCTAAATACTACTAAGTGGACCGTAAAAGTTGATGAGCAGGGCAATGTTTCTATAATTGAACCAGAAGATGAAACTTTAAGAGATAGATTATATACAGTTGAGCAAGTCGGAAATAACTATGTAATTTTCAATGAACCTAGATACTGGAATTTCACTTTAAGAAAAATAGATAAAGAAAATGAAACTATTTGGCTTGAAGGGGCTGAGTTTACTTTAACAGGAATTTCAGATTTAGGAACTGAATATAATGAAGTTGTTGAGTCTAATGAAAACGGTAGAGTTGTATTCAATAAAATAGAAAAAGGAACCTATATATTAAAAGAAACAAAGGCACCAATAGGTGTAACTGAAACTGGTGCTCAAGGTGGTAATAGAAATTATATCACCGATGGCAGAGAATACATCGTTAAGATAGATAATCAAGGTAATGTTACGATAAATGGTCTTAATATGAATCAATATGATGATTTTGTAGTTAAGAACGATAGAGCATATGATGGCAAGATTACGATTGTTAAAAAGTGGGAAGATAATTTAACTAATGATGAAAGACCTGAGCCTGTAGTGCATTTGAGTACTAATGAGCCAAACTGGAAACGTGGAATTACTGTAACTAAGGTTTGGGAAGGCGATAGCGCCGAGGATAGACCAGAAGATATAACTGTGTATTTAGGCGAATATATCGATTCCGCACTAACGCCAATAATGACATCTCAAGATAATTTTTGGACTAAAAACTCAGACAACACTTGGACATATACGTTTGATATCTTATTAGAAGATGAAAATGCAGATAAAGAATTCTATGTTTGGGAAGAAGATAATGTTGAAGGTTATAAAGTTATAAATAATAGTAATAATCCTGTATTAGTAGAAAATCAGGTTGCGACGATTACAAATACAAAAGAAAAAATATTTGGTAAATATGCCGTTTCTCTAATGGGAATAGGCGTTGACACCGATGAAAATGGAAACACTATGGGCTTAACTTTCGGTCCTGCAACAGGCGATGATGCTAACAAAACTTTGACTAAGGATGGAGCAACCGATGGAGGCTATGTTAATGCTTATAAATCACATACTCCAACAGGAACTACTGCAGATGGAAATGCTCATAGATGTTTACACGACGATGACTGGAATACTATTATCTATTGGAACAACATAGACCCTTATGTATACGAGCAATGTATTTCAGAAAACTGTACACATTCTGTAGAATTACATGAAGCCGGTGAAACTATCATAAATTCACAATTTGAAGGCATTTCAACAGGTGATGGTCCTTCAGCACTATATCAAGAATTATTGCAATATAATGGTTCAACTACTGTTTATGAAAATCTAAGATGGCATCCAAATAACAATATGCCTAATGATACATCTACATATGGAACTAACTATGGTGGCTGGGGCACAAGTAGAATAAGAGCAATGTTAAATGGAGCAGATTCTCTGACCGATGTTGGAGATGGAACTGCAGCAAAGGACGGTGGAACCGATATTTACGCAAGTATTGCAAGTACAGATATCCATAGGTCCGCAAGTGTCTATACTTCAACTAACAACCTATTGGCAACATTCCCACAAGAGCTGCAAGACGCAATAGGCAAGAGAGCAACTAAGTATGATAGCGTATGTAATTCTAAGACTGAAGCTAACTTAAAGACAAGTTATGATAAACTGTGGCTATTATCTCCTAATGAGATTTGGAGTACAAACCAAAATACTTCGACTCATTTCACACATCCACTTGAAGGTGCTCAATATGAAAGATTTGTAAATGAAAATAGTGGAATGACATCTTCTACAAATTCTCAAAACTTTACTAAAGCATATAGATTTACTTCTAATACTGCTGCCCTTGGTTCTGCTTCTGTTTGGTGGCTTCGTTCTTCCGCTCGTAGCTATGCTAGCTATGTGACAGGTGTCGCTGGCTCTGGTTATGTCAGTTACTCTTATGCTAGCACTAACTATGGCGTTGCTCCGTGCTTTAGTCTCAGCCGTTAGGCTGATATAAGTCTACAAAAAAGTGGGCGGCTATGTCCGCCCCTATAAAAGGAAATAAGGAGGAATTAGAATGAGTAAATACTATCAGCCAAAATACAAAGAGGGAGATAAATTTGTAAGACTTGCAAGACAGCTCAATACATACACTCTCCACTTGATTGAAAAACTTCCTGTTGAGTGGAAAGAATACATTCTAATTCCTCTCTATGAAAGTTCGAGTAAAATAGAAGATTTGACACTTCTTGCAAATAAGGTATATCTACCAAAAGATAACAAAGAAAGAGCTAAAGCATTAAATGAAAGAGACACATATCTCATAGAAGCAATTAGGGAATTTTCTGTTCTTGAAAATAAATTTGACAGAATATGTGAAAAAATTGATTTGACTTCATCAGAGGTATCTAGATTAAAGAGTATACTTAGAAAAATTGTTGAAGATGAGAAGAAAGAAAATAAAGAAGTTAAAAATATCGATATACAAATTAAGAAGTTTCATCAAGCATATGAGTACACATCTCTAAATGGAATAGCTTATCTTGAATTGAAGATGACAGTTAAGAATAAAGAAACTTGGGTTAAATATTGCTATGAGGCTCTAAACGAAATTAAGACTCGCATAGCTTTAGATAAAAGGGAAATTAAAAACCTATTGTCGGAGAAATCTGTGTAAATAGATAGGAGTCACAGACTGAAAAATGCCGTTGGTTCTGCTTCTATTTGGTGGCTTCGTTCTTCCAATAGTAACAATGCTAACAATGTGACAAATGTCAATAGCAATGGTAATGTCAATAACAATAATGCTAACAATAACAATGGCGTTGCTCCGTGATTTATGATTTCAACGAATTACAAGTAGTTGAAGAACACTAAAGGAGTCAGTGACTTGTCGTGGTAGAGCTCATGAGGCTGGTACTTGTGAGTTAGAGAAAAATTATGAATAAAAAGATTGATAAGATTATTAAAATAGTTAACAGGCAAATGAAAGAAGAAACAAATCTAAACTTTGTCTATCAAAAGAAAATCGGACAGATTGAATTCGATGAACTTTTTACATTGGATTCAATAATTATATCGGCTAAAAAATGTTCAAGTGGGTTTATGCATAAAAGAGATACAAAAGAATTTATGAGTAATCTATACTCAAATTCATATGAGCTACTTCAGGAGTTAAAAGATGATTTATTTGAGCCCACATATTTTAGAGAGGCAATTTTAACTGAGCGAGGTAAACTGAGAAAGATTAAACCACCTACATTTAAATGCAAGGTTGTTCAAAAAGTAATATGTGATTATATGATAAGACCAATCTTAGAGCAAAAGATGATTACTACAAACTATGCTTCTATTAAAGGTAGAGGTGTTCATAAAATGTATGGAGATATCCAAAAAGCTTTAGAATTGACAAATAAAGATTTTATAATCATTAAAACTGATTTTAGAAATTACTTTGGGAGCATAGACTTGGAAATATTTAAAAATAAATTATGCAGATATATTTCAGATAAAAGAATTGTTAAATTAATAAATATGTTCTTTATAGAAGAAGTAAGCTTAGGAAATGAAATATCTCAAGTTCCTGCAAGTTTTTATCCAAGTAGCTTAGACCATTCTATTAAAGATAAATTAAGAATTAAATACTATTTTAGATTTATGGACGACACATTAGCCATTATTCATAAGTGTGAATTAGATAGATACATAGAAAATTTTAAGAAAGAAAGTGAGAGGTTGAAATTAGAAATAAAAAGTATGGAAATTATAGAACATGGAAAATCATTTGAATTTTGTAAAGAAAGATTCATATGGAATAAAGAATATTATAGAAAAATAAATCCACAATATCGAAGAAATGCCATAAAGAGATTAAAAGCATATCGTAGATTAGAGAAACCTAAAAAGTTGATAGATGATTACTATAAAACGACATTAGGAGTTCTAAGAAGTAGACCTAACACTAAACTAATACAGAAAAATATAACTCAAATAAAAGAAAAATTGGAGGTAAATTAAATTTATGAAAAAATTATTCAAAATATTACTAGTCTTATTATTATCTATGGGGATATTTACCTCTAATAGTGTGAATGTTCACGCAGAAGAAAGTGGAACGTATGATAATGTAGATTGGCGAATTACTGATAGCGGTGAATTGATAATTGGTAAAGAGGGCGAGACACAAACTTTTACATATAGGGGCGACCGCTATCTTAATTCATATCCTTGGTATTCAAAATGGAATAGCATTAGTTCTGTTCATTTTGCTGGTGTTGTAAAAGGCAACGGAGATATGTCAGGAATGTTCCGAGATTCCCAAGCAACCTCATTAGATTTAAGTTCATTCGACACTTCTAGTGTTACTAATATGGGTGGTATGTTCCGAGATTCCCAAGCGGCCTCATTAGACTTAAGTAGTTTTAACACTGCAAACGTTACTAATATGGCTGGTATGTTCTGTGGTTCCAAAGCAACCTCAATAAACTTGAGTTCATTTAATACTTCAAATGTAAGAGATATGAGCGATATGTTCCGAAACTCCAAAGCAACTTCCCTAGACTTAAGTTCCTTTGACACCTCAAACGTTACTGATATGTTCCAAATGTTTTCAGGTTCTCAAGCAGCCTCATTAGACCTAAGTTCATTTAATACTTCTAAAGTTACTAATATGTATGGTATGTTTAGCGATTCCAAAGCAACCTCAATAAATTTAAGCTCATTTGATACATCTAACGTCACTAATATGAATGGTATGTTCTGGAAGTCTCAAGCAACCTCAATAAATTTAAGCTCATTTGATACTTCAAAAGTTACTGATATGAATTATATGTTCTCCGGTTTCCAAGCAACACATATAAGGTTTTCTAATAACATGCTTGGTGACAATGGTGAGAGATTTAAGAACACCCGTTTATCTGGTTCTGATTGGGTAAAAGTTAGAGATAAAAGTGGAAATCTTACATATAATGATACTCAATTTTCTGGAGAGCAAGTTCGTAATTTAAATGAGTCTACAACACCGGCTTTATCTGGCACTTGGGTTAAAAAATCTTCTCCAGAATACCAATCAGAGATAGATAAAGGTCAAGAATACATTTCAAAACAAGGCATAAACGCTAATAACGAATGGGTTAAAAATGGAAACACTTGGACATATACTTTCGATGTTTTCGACGATAGTATTCCTTACTATATCTGGGAAGATAGAATCCCAGGCTACACGTCTTCTGTTATGAAGCCAAATAAAGATTTAATGAACCAAAACGGTGAAAAATATTATGAAATTATAAATAGGTCAACAGATACAGGGTCTATTAAAATTTCAAAACAAACAAACGATACATCGGATAAAAAATTTGAGTTTACAATTAGATTAACCGGAAATAATTTAGATGGTACTAAAATTTTCTCTGGAGTCATTTTTGAAGATGGTGTCGGAAAAGTAATTCTCGGAAAAGGTGAATCAAAAACAATAGAAGGTTTACCAATTGGAACATCCTACACTGTTGAAGAAAAAGAATACGCAGATTATATTGTAACTTCTTCAAATACTTCTGGTGTAATTACAAAAGGAAATACTTCTGAGGTAACATTCAACAACGACTTAATCCCACCAAAACCAGAAGGAATGCATTCACTTTCAATTAAAAAATCTATTATCGGCAGTAGTGACAGAGAAACACCATATGAATTCATGATATATTTTGACAATTTAGGAGAAAATAAAACAATACTAACCTCAAGAAACGAATCTCTAACAGCTTCAGATAACGGCTCTTTATATCATAAATTCGAATTAAAGGGCGATGAAACTCTATCTTTCATCGATGTCCCGCTTGGAGCAACATATCAAATAACAGAATCAGCAGGAGAATACATTTCTTCTTACGAGATAAGAGATATTAACCAAACAAATCAAATAGTTAATACTTCTAACGAAAACACTTCATCAAACACAGCTTTGTCAACACAAATCGAAACAGTTGATGAAGGAGAAAGCATAATAGTTAATTTCTCTAATAAAATAATTAAAAAACAAGATATTAAAATTAAAAAGGAAGTTATCGGAACCAACGAAGACAAAAACAAGAATTTTGATATAACAATCGAACTTTATGGTTTAACTCCTCGTCAAGGAATTGAAACCGATTTGGGTAAAATTACAGCCGACGAAGATGGATATGCCATCAAAACAATCCAGCTCAAACATGGCGAAGAGTTTATTATCCCCGAAATCCCAATTGGAACTCAATATCAGATTAGAGAAGAAAAAAACAATTGTTTCTCAAGCTATGAATTAATAGACGACAGTAAACAATACATAGTAGAAAAACAATATGACACAAATAAAACTACAAATACAACCCTTTCCACCAAATTAGAAACGATTGATGAAGACGAAGAGATAACTGTACAATTTACAAACAAATCAGCCGTTTCATTAAATTTAGAGAAAATTGTAGATGGAAATATGGGCAATAAAACTGACGCTTTCGATTTTACCGTTAGGATTACAGATTGGGAAACCTTGTATGCTGGATATGTAAATGGTTTCTCAATGTACAATAATCACAAATATGGAACACTAAGTGATTATCCAATCGAAAATGTTGATGTTCTTTTGAATCCTTCAAATGAAGACGAATGGGTGGCAAGGACTTATGTGGATAATACGCTATACGGAACATGGGCAAGCAATGAAAATTATACCGGAATGTTAGGAGCTTCTTGGAGAGACGTAAATGGTAATATACAATTAACAGTAACCAACAGTGACAGTCCATATCAAATAGCTAGCGTTCCAGATAATATAGACATTGGAACTCGCATTTTAGAAGAAATGAAATATTCCATTGATTTATCAAAATACGGCGGAACTGATAATGGTGATGGAACTTATACATTTAAGTTAAATCATGCTGATAAAATAGAATTCTCAAATATACCATACGGTGCAGAATTTGAGATTATTGAAGATGATTATTCATCGTTAGGATATAGAACTTATATTAATAATTCTCTATTCCAAAAGAGACAAATATCAGATACTTTGTTTGCTGATAAAGATGTAATATTCTCAAATATTAACGGTGCCACTGTTCCAACAGGAATTAGACTCTTAGGTTCAGGCACGTTGTTGGTTGCTATATCCACATTATTATTCATATATCTAAGAAAGAAAAAGAGAGTTGTAAACTAACTCTCTTTTTATATTACAATTTCTTTACCTAAAATTTTCAAATCTCTTTCTCTGACTATAAAATTTATTGGTTTTTCATGTATATTATTACTTTGCGTCACATAAACCCTTTCGCCCCTTCCGTTTTCCAATTCCAGTAATGAAGAGTTTTTACATTGGTAATAATTTGTTTTATTTCTTTTTGTTGTTATTTGATTAACAACATTCAAAATACCATATGCATATTCTGGAGTGCATTTTACCCCCGTTTCATTTTCTATTAAATTTTGTACATCTTTCTTTTTAACTAAACATAATCTATTTTTTGTTATAATGTCCGTATTCTCAATTATTTTAAGCTTATCCTTTTCATATCCTTCTGGATTGTCAATCCCATGCCAAACATATAGATAGTATTCGGTGTTTAGATTGTTATTCATAATCCACCCAACACGTTTTGATGTCGCATTTATAATTTCTTGAGAAAATGTTGGTATTAATCCAGCTATTGATTTTACATCTATTATTTTATCTTTTAATATTTGCCCATCAATATCTATATCAGCAATTAAATCACATCCTGATTTTTGTTCATTAATATCATCTATAAATTTACAATTAAAAATACCTATTTTTTCAAAGAAATTATTTTTCCTAAGATACTCTATAGAGGTTCTTTCAAATATGGTATCTGTATCAAATTTTGATTTATTATCCATATATAAAGTATAACATAGTAAATAATTTTTGTCAAGCAATGTAAAAAACCGGAAATTAATCCGGTTTTCTTTTACCAATTATCACCAGGTTCGGGACCTCTTTCTCTTTTGGGAATTGGGTCTATTTCCTTAAATTCTTTAATAGCTTCTTTATTGAATAATAATAGTGAATCGCAATCCCAACCATATAATCTTTGGTATAAACTGTTTTCATATGTTTTGTTCGGTGTTTTATCGTTGTTTACCATAACTTGAACGCCATCATAGTTTTTACTTAATTCTTCAAAATCCAATAGTGTCCATTGTGTTACGTCATACTCTTTGATATTGTTTTTACATTTTGGTAATTTTTCCAAATCTGAAACACTTTCGATTTTTAGTATGTTTGAGTTTTCTTTTAGCTTTATTTCATATCGTTTTTTATCTTCAATCCATGTTTCCTCATTGTTCAGACACCAGTTTTCCCATGCATTGTTTACAGATAACCACATCCCACCTTTGTCAGGTTTTGTAAAAAGATTGTTATTTGCAACAGGCTCGATGGCGTCTAAATTTAGTTCGTCATGCCCGGTTCGACAAGTGTGTGTATATACATATTCTTCCTGCAATTCCACTTCTTTTTCTTTTTCATTCATCGCAATAATCCCAATCGGTGCGTCTTTATCGTGTTCTTTTCTAATTTCTGTTCTCTCGAGATAGATTTCTCTCGCATTTATGCCTTTAATTAAACTTTTCTCTCCAGGATAGAATACTGAACAGTGTTTAGTTTTCTCAAATAATTCTTTCGTACTTTCAAAAGCTGGTACAGCAGATGCTATAAAATATGTTTTATCTAAGTCCAATTCTTTAAATTCATCGCTCTTCAAAAAGTCTTTTATGGTACATGAATAGTGTGTTGTGTTCTCAGTGAAAAATCTGTCTGGAGCTTGATATCCATAATCTTTTCTATTCTTTTCTTTATCCAAATCAAAAGCATCTACACCGATATAGGCCTTATGGTTTTGAAAATAGTAGCTCTGAGCTCCAACATAACATCCACAGTCGACTATCGTGAAATCAAGTGGAACGTTATTTGCTATTGGAATATAGTTTTCCTCAAAGCATACAAACTCACTGTCTATTTCTAAATCACCAGATTTTTGAACTCTATTGAATTCTTCGGCTGGTATCATTTTTAGTAAATCTTTTTCTTTAAAGTCGTTGTATTTCATAAGTCAATTACTCCGTCTTTTTCTTTAAAGTCGTTGTATTTCATAAGTCAACCACTCCGACCTATAGAGGTTCGGAGCTTGATGCTTCTCAGAGACCTTCACCTTATCTCATCAGCTCTTCGCTGACCCCTTCAGGCAAGGCGTTCAGGCAAACGCCAGAATCTTCATCGTATCACTTTTCTCAAAGAAGAAATTCTTCCTCAATGAGATTCGCCATCAATAATGGCTTTGCATCCAGTTTAGAGAGCCGGGCGAAGCAACCGTGCTCTTTTATTTTTGCTCTAGGTTAATCCCAGAGCATATTGTTTTAAATTTATTGCTGCGTTGACATCCCTATCGTGGTGAGCTCCACATCTCGGACAATCCCACTTTCGAATCTTGAGATTCTTTACTTCCTGATTCTTCTCTCCGCAGCAATGACATCTTTGCGAAGA
>Ga0256404_1002126_pt1 | contig 44874 bp, 40 predicted proteins | sample RumenRJG_01DNA_FD_185990 | JGI IMG/M metagenome (GOLD analysis project Ga0256404, IMG submission 185990) | Bovine rumen microbial communities from Lethbridge, Alberta, Canada - RJG_01 | ecosystem: Host-associated > Mammals > Digestive system > Stomach > Rumen | place: Canada: Alberta | collected... | reverse complement strand
GACTTGTATAAAATTGATGATTTCGGCTCTATTTTCGAACTCACAGCCGATATGAGTTTTCCGCCAGGCGGATGGTCCGCAATCACCTTAGGAGGCGGTCGCTCTATCCAACTGAGCTACGCAGACAAATATGATGTTCTGAACTTATAAATTCAGAACATTAATATTATACACTTTTTTGACAAATATGGAAGACCTATTTTAGAGCTTGCAACTACGCCGCCGCACTCTCCCATTTTCTACAGATCAAACGAGAGATTCTCGTCCGGGAAATTGATGATGCCCTGCATCCAGACAACGCCCTTAAATCTCCTGCCGGGAGCGGGCTCCCCGAAGAGGTCCTTGGCGTTGATGCAGACCTTGAAGAGAAGGTCTCCGCACATGATTGTCAGGATCCAGATTTTCTCCTTAGTGATCGGGTTCTCGGTGATCCGGCATTTGTCGATCTCGCCGAGCACCGAGTACAGGTCGCACTCCACGCCGGTGGGCATAAAGGTGGAATCTACGATGGTGTAGATATCGTCCTCCTGAAGCTTGTCCATGATCACCGCATACATGTCCATGTCCTGCATGGTGAGATTCTTCATGGCGTCTTCATCGCCGCTGCGCGCCATATTCATCAGGTTGCGCCGCGCCATGTCCTTCTCTCTCGTGTCCTCGATCTCCTCTTCTGTCTTGAGGATCGGCAGCATCACGGTTCCGCTGATACACAGACCGGAAAGACATACGCTCGTCCCGGGGATCCGTTCCATCTGCGGAGCGCCGTATTTGAGGAACTCGACCGAGTTGATCAGACGGAAGATCAGCGTCGTGCCGACACTCAGGTCATCTACAACGCCTGCATAAGTGTACCCTTCGATTCTCTCTTCCACACTCACCTGCTCGATGGAGCTGACGGACTCGCTGATAAAATAGGGAAAGAGCGCTTCGCCGCTGAAATCATTTTCTTCGTCGAAGACGCCGACGGCACAGACCCCGTATCCGTTTCCGTAATCGACGCGAAGCTCTGCCATCATGGCGTCCTCGTCCGACGGATCCGTGATATAAGATCTGTGCTCGGCTTTTTCCAGCACATCATCTATCAAGTTATATGTATCTCGGGCCTTCATCGGCTCTGAAAACCCTATAGCCCTGAAGTATTTGTGCAAAATATACCTCTAAACAAACATATGTTCATTATCAGTGTTTGGGCATCATCACTTCCATGCCGCCCATGTAAGGACGAAGGACAACCGGGATCCTGACGGATCCGTCTGCCTGCAGGTTGTTCTCGAGGAATGCGATCAGCATTCTGGGAGATGCCACAACAGTATTATTCAGTGTGTGTGCAAGATACTTCTTGCCGTCAGCGCCGTTTACGCGGATCTTGAGGCGTCTTGCCTGCGCGTCACCCAGGTTGGAGCAGCTGCCGACTTCGAAGTATTTCTTCTGTCTGGGAGACCATGCTTCCACGTCACAGGACTTGACCTTGAGATCCGCCAGGTCGCCGGAGCAGCACTCGAGCGTTCTGACCGGGATATCCATGCTGCGGAAAATCTCGACTGTGTAGCTCCAAAGTTTGTCGTACCATTCCATGGATTCTTCGGGCTTGCAGACAACGATCATTTCCTGCTTCTCGAACTGGTGAATTCTGTAGACACCGCGCTCCTCGATGCCGTGCGCACCTTTTTCCTTGCGGAAGCAAGGGCTGTAGCTGGTGAGCGTCTGGGGAAGCTTCTCCTCGGGGATGATCTGGTCGATGAACTTACCGATCATGGAGTGCTCGGATGTTCCGATCAGATAGAGGTCCTCGCCTTCGATCTTGTACATCATGGCATCCATCTCCGCAAAGGACATGACGCCGGAGACGACAGCACTGCGGATCATGAAAGGCGGAATGTGATAATTGAATCCCTTGCCGATCATGAAATCTCTCGCATAGGAGAGAACTGCGGAATGGAGTCTGGCGATGTCGCCCATCAGATAGTAGAAACCATTTCCGGATACGCGGCCCGCGCTGTCCAGATCGATTCCGTCAAAAGTATCCATGATATCGGTGTGATAAGGAATCTCGAAATCCGGGACAACTGGCTCGCCGTATTTCTGGATCTCAACGTTATGGGTATCGTCGGGACCGATCGGAACGGAAGGATCGATAATATTAGGGATCACCATCATATCCTTGAGGACGATCTCGTCCGCTTCCTTCTTAATGGCGTCGAGCTGCTCGAGGCGCTCTGCCATCGCGTTGACCTTTGCCTTGACTTCTTCGACCTCTGCCATCTTGGAGGGATCTTTCTTGGCCTGTCCCATGAGTTTTCCGATCTCTTTGGAGAGCTTCTTTCTCTCCGCGCGGATCTGGTCTGCCTCGCCCTGTGCGGCGCGACTCTTTTCATCATATTCAATTACTTCATCGACAAGAGGAAGTTTCACATCCTGAAACTTTTTGCGAATATTCTCTTTGACGATTTCCGGATTTTCTCTCAAAAACTTAACATCAATCATTTTCTGTCACCTTTCCTTGTTCCGGCTTTATTACTGCATTACTGCGCGCAATATTATAACATGTTTCCTTTGGTTTTCCTAATATATTTGTAATTATTCAGTGATCCGTCAGCTTGTCGATGATCTTATCAAGGTCATCACTGTTGTAGAAATCGATCAGCAGTTTCCCGTGGCCGTTTCTCTTTCTCTGAATGGAGACTTTGGTATGCAGAGTCTGCTGCAGCCTCTCCTCGATCTGCTTATAGATGATCGCGATACTCGGATCTTCTTCCTGCTGCTTCGTCTCTGGCTTTTTAGTGTCCGTTTCATCCCGGCTGCTCAGGATCTCCTTGACCTTCTTTTCCGTCTCACGCACGCTGAGTTTCTTGTCTACAATTTCCTTTGCCGTCGACAGCTGCTTCTCAGGATCTTCCAGGGGAAGAAGAGCTCTGGCATGTCCCATACTGATTTTGCCGTCGATCACCATCTTCTGAACGTTCTCTTCCAGCTTGAGGAGCCTGAGTGAATTTGCCACAGCGGACCGGCTCTTGGAAACCCGCTGCGCCACTTCTTCCTGTCCCAGGCCGAACTCATCCATGAGGCGCTTATAGGCTATGGCTTCTTCAATAGGGTTGAGGTTTTCTCTCTGAATATTCTCGACGAGCGACAGTTCCAGAATTTCCTTCTCCGTATAGTCCCTGACAATTACAGGTATTTCTTTCAACCCGGCTTTCAGAGCAGCTCTCCAGCGCCTCTCGCCGGCTATGATCTCATAGTAACCGTCTCTCTTTTGAACCAGGATGGGCTGCAGGAGACCATAGGTCTTAATGGATTCGGAGAGTTCCTCCAGCTTGTCATCGTCAAATTTCTTTCTGGGCTGTTCCCTGTTCGGTTCCACCTCAGAAATTCTCACAATGACGGCATTCTTAAGACTGTCGGAAGACTTTTCTGCCTGCTCTTTTGTTTCCGGATCCTTAGTACCCTGATTTTTGTTATCTTGAATCTTACTATCCTGACCTCTGGATTTCCGGCTCTTAGGACTCTTATTCTCTTGTTCCTGTTTCTCGTCTCTCTCCGGAAGCTGCCTGACTTGTTCAGATTTTTCTGTTTTTTCTTCAGATGTTTCACGTGAAACATTTTTCACTTCCTTGCGTGAAACATCTTTTTCTCTCCTTGTTTCCGGAAAGAGACTCGGAAATGATTCTTCAGAATCTTCCTCATCATCAGCAAACAGAATCTCAACGCTGTCCGAGTCTGCCGACTTCATCGCTTGTTCAACTTCTTCCCTCATAGGGATCAAGGCGTCCAGACCTCTTCCTAAACCGCCGTGTTTTCTCGCCATTCTTTCTTTTACCCCTCTATCTTAGTATATGCTCTGAATTTGCGCTTCTGATCTGACAATCAAAGCAGGGAAATCATTTGTCAGTTACTCACCGAATCCTTTTCGATCACTTCTTTGGCAAGCGCTCTGTAAGCCTCTGCGCCGGACGATCTTTTGTCATACACCGTGATCGGCTCTCCGTAGCTGGGCGCTTCCGCCAGACGGATATTTCTGGGTATGACCGTTTCGTAGATGTGCTGTTCCACATGCTCTTTGACATTCTCAACCACCTGGGCGGAGAGATTTGTTCTCGCGTCAAACATTGTGAATACGATTCCCTCTATATCCAGTTTCCTGTTCAGCCTCGCCTTTACCAGATTGATAGTGTGGATCAGCTGGCTCAGTCCCTCCAGAGCGTAATACTCGCACTGAATCGGTACGATCACGGAATCCGCTGCCACCATGGCATTGACTGTCAAAATATTGAGTGAAGGAGGACAGTCCATAATAATATAGTCATAATCATCCCTGATATAATCCAGCGCGTCTCTGAGAATGAACTCTTTTCTGGGAATTCCGATCAGTTCGATCTCCGAAGCTGCCAGATTGACATTGGCCGCGATCAGATCGATGCCGTCCAGGATTCCCCTGATGATACATTCATTGATCGTGCAGTCATCCAGAAGAAGTTCATAGACTGTATTTTCCTGTTTGTTCTTGTCGATGCCGAACCCGCTGGTGCAGTTTCCCTGAGGGTCTATGTCCACGACAAGGATTTTCTTTCCTTCCTGTGCAAGTGCGGCAGAGAGGTTGATCGCCGTTGTCGTCTTGCCGACGCCGCCTTTTTGATTTGCAACCGCTATAATCTTTCCCATATTATTCTCCATTCAGTATCAATCAGTATCCCCAGGTCAGAAGCTCCCAGTCCTCGCCTTTGACTCTTCCCAGATACCATTCCCAATTCTCATAATCATAGTCCGGCTCCCAGGCGCCGCCTCCCTCCTTGGGAGAATGGAAGTTGCTGGTAAAGACGATACATTCGTCATACTTCTTATCCGTATTCAGAGTTTTGATATAGCTGAGATTGTCGGTACACTTCTGATCATCCGTATAGCTGATCTCATAGAGCGTGCAGCCTTCCCAGGTATTAAACTCCGCAAGGATCTTTTTAATTGCGGCGTCCATATCCTCGCGGCTGTAAAGCTCCGAGGTCTTATAATCAATCTTTGCATCGGCCGAGGCTGATGCTGTTTCTGAATTCTCATCTGCAGCATCCGGAACACTTTTAACATCGGTCTCTGCCGTGCCCCCGGTCTGTTCCGGACTGTCTTTCTTATTTCCGCAGGCTGTCAGAGCCATAGCCAGAGCAAAAGTCGTGATCAAACAGAATGCGATATACCTCAAATTTTTAAATTTACCCATAATACTCCTCCTTTATTTTCGTAAATTTTCAATCCCGCAGTTTGAGCGATGTATGAAATGCGGTCATAAATGCAATTATCTCAGAGGAAAAACCTCTGAGATAACTATAACACATGACATCTATTAAATCTATGAAGCGTGGCGGCAGCAATTTGCATTCGCGCGATGGTTCACTTGATAGGTTCTTTCCCGGGCGTCCCCGCTTTTCTCGGGTATTTGGAAGGCGTGGCGCTTACTTTTTCAATTTTCACCAGAGATCTCTGGTAGTCTGTTCCCGGAAGAGTGAAGAATACTGTCTCTACGTTGTCTCCTCCGAGCACTTTGACTGCCTTTTTGCTTTGGTCAATCTCAGTCTGCACTGCTTCCGTCTTATAAGAGATGAAATATCCTCCTTTTTTCACGAAAGGAAGGCAATACTCGGACAAAGTAGCCAGATTGGCGACCGCTCTTGAACAACAGAGATCCTGCTTCTCGCGATAACTCTTATTCCTGGCCAGTTCTTCCGCCCTTGCATGTATGCAGGTGACATTGGTCAGGCCAAGCTTTTGAACCGTATCTTCAAGGAATTTGATTCTCTTGTTCAGTGAATCCATGAGAACGACTTTGACATTAGGAAATACGATGGCGATCGGCAGTCCCGGAAATCCGGCACCGGTTCCCATGTCGAGAAGAGTAAGTCCTCGATCCAATGTTTCACGTGAAACAATTTTAGTGATTGTCAGGCTGTCCAGAAAGTGTTTCTCATAAACATCCTTTTCTTCTGTGATTGCTGTCAGGTTCATGACGGCATTCCACTCCAGCAAATTCTTGTAATAAGTATCAAAGGAAGTGAGCATCCTTTCGTCAATGCTGATTCCGATTTTCTCAGCATTCTTTATGAAATCATTTTTGATGCTTTCAGTCATTAGACAATCCTTTCTATCTGAACTTATTTCTATTCAAACATATTTTTATTCAAACTCAGTTTTATCCGAACTCATTTCTGTGTTCTGAATTTTTCCAGATAGATCAGAAGAACAGCGACGTCGGCAGGCGTCACACCTGACAGGCGGCCGGCCTGTCCTATGGAAGAAGGTCTGAATTCCTTCAATTTCTGCCTTGCCTCAAGGCGCAGGCTCCCCACATCGTCATAATCAATCTTCTCGGGAATCTTTCGATTCTCCATCTTCTCAAACTGTTCCACCTGTCTTCTCTGTCTGGCAATATAGCCCTCGTAGCGGATATTAATCTCTACCTGCTCCGTAACTTCCCTCGGAAGAGGCTTTCTGTCGGGATCGAGCCCGGCGACCTGTTCGTAACCGAGTTCAGGTCTGCACATGAGCTCTGCCAGGCTGCAGGCTGTCTTGAGATCAGCGGAATTATGGGCGCGCAGATATTCCTGGTTCTCCCTGGCGGCGCCGATCCGAATATTCTTAAGTCTTCGGATCTCGTCCTCGATCATCTTTTCCTTTTCGCAGACATGGTCGTACTGCTCCTGACTGATGAGACCGACCCTGTATCCGTACTTGCGCAGACGAAGGTCCGCGTTGTCCTGTCTGAGCAGCAGTCTGTACTCGGCGCGGGAGGTCATCATTCTGTAGGGCTCTCTGTTGTCCTTAGTTACGAGGTCGTCGATCAGTACGCCGATATAGGCTTCCGAGCGCTTGAGCACCAGAGGCTCCCTGCCCATGATCTTCATAGCTGCGTTTATTCCCGCCATGAGTCCCTGCGCCGCCGCTTCTTCATAGCCGCTGCTTCCGTTGAACTGGCCGGCGCAGAAGAGCCCGTCCACATCTCTTGTCTCAAGTGTGAGTTTGAGCAGGTTGGCATTGATGCAGTCATACTCGATGGCATAAGCATTCTTGACGATCACACAGTTCTCGAGACCGGGGACCGTCCTGTACATTCTCTGCTGCACATCGTCCGGCATGGAAGAGGACATACCGTCCACATAGACTTCATTGGTGCCGCGTCCCTCAGGTTCGATGAATACCTGGTGTCTTGTCTTTTCCGCAAATTTGACAACCTTGTCCTCAATGGAAGGGCAGTATCTGGGGCCGGTTCCCTCTATGATTCCGGCATAGATGGGAGAGCGGTCTATATTTTGGCGGATGATCGTGTGGGTCTCCTCATTGGTATAAGTCAGGTAGCAGGGGACCTGCTCGATCTGGACGTCTGCGGGATCCGTGGAATAGGAGAAGGGGACTACGACCTTATCTCCCTCCTGGATCGTCATTTTGGAGTAATCCAGAGTCCTGCCGTCCATTCTGGCCGGCGTGCCTGTCTTAAATCTGCGGAGCGGAATGCCGATTCCGTTGAGGGAATCCTTGAGGCCGGTCGATCTCTGCATGCCGCTGGGACCTGTCTCTGTGATGGATTCTCCGACCAGGCACCTGGCGTTGAGATAAGTGCCGGTGCAGATGATCGCCGCCTCACATCTGTAAACAGTGCCCGTATGGATTCTGACGCCGACGACTTTCCTGCCTTCCGTGAGAATCTCAGTGACCTCCGCCTGGCGGATGGTCAGATTCTCCTGGCTCTCCAGCACCTGCCTCATAGCCTTGGAGTATTCCGCCTTATCGGCCTGCGTCCTGAGAGAGTGGACGGCCGGGCCCTTGGAGACGTTGAGCATCTTGGACTGGATGAAAGTCTTATCTATATTTTTGCCCATCTCACCGCCCAGGGCATCGATTTCCCTGACCAGATGGCCCTTGGAGGATCCCCCGATGTGCGGATTACAGGGCATCATGGCGATGCTGTCCACATTCATTGTAAAGATCACGGTCTTAAGTCCGAGCCGGCTGCAGGCCAGCGCGGCCTCGACTCCGGCGTGGCCGGCTCCGATCACACACACCTGTGTATCGATATGGTATTCCATATTTTGTCCTTTCCTGTTAAGGCTCGCGGAACGAGCCGCTTCGCCGTATTCACTTTCCCAAACAGAATTTGGAGAAGATTTCTTCCACCAGATCGTCCTCCACAGCTTCTCCCAAAATAGTGCCGAGCACACGGTAAGCGTTCATAAGGTCAATGGAGAAGAAGTCCTCGCTCATCCCGTTCTCGATGCTGTCCTCCACAAGACAGATGGACTCTAGAGCTTCCTTTACCGCATTCTTATGTCTGAGATTACTGATAAATATTTCGTTCTTCTCCGCGATCTCCCCCGTATGGAAGAGACCGGAGACATATTCTCCGAGTTCCTCCATGCCTTCTCCGGTCTGCAGGGAACTGTAGAGGATAACCGGACAGTCTGCTCCCTTGGATGTGAACAGGTCCCTTACGGCCTCTTCCTGCACCAGACTGGTCAGGTCGGTCTTATTCATGAGAAGGATACATTTCTTGCCCTCCTGCATTTTGCCGATAATTCTCTCCGCGATCTCCTCATCTTCCATGGACAGAGCTCTGGAACTGTCGATCACAAACAGGATCAGGTCTGCGCTGTCCAGCGCCTGCTGCGCCCTGTGAACGCCGATCTGCTCGACTTTATCCTCGGTCTGCCGGATGCCGGCTGTATCTGTCAGATGCAGAAGTACGCCGCCCACCCTGACTGTCTCGCTGAGCGTGTCCCTGGTCGTTCCCTCGATTTCCGTCACAATGGCCCTCTCTTCACCGGCCAGATGGTTGAGAAGAGAAGATTTTCCCACATTAGGTCTTCCGACGATTGCCGTTCTGATTCCCTCCTTAAGAATCCTGCCTTCCTCGGCGTGGGAGAGAAGAGAGCGCATCTCTTTTTCCAGCCCCCGGCAGGTTTCCATAAGTCTGTCTGGATAGCCGTCCAGACTGTAATTTTCGGGATCGTCCAGCGCCGATTCAATAAAAGCGATCTCATAGAGGATCTTCTCCCGAAGCTCTTTGATCCTGGCTGAGACCGCGCCTTCCAGTTGCGCGGCAGAGGTCTTTCTGGCAAATTCGTTTCCGGAGGAGATCAGGTCCATGACAGCCTCCGCCCTGGCCAGATCGATCCTTCCGCCGAGAAAAGCTCTCTTGGTAAACTCACCGGGCTCCGCCATCCTGGCGCCGCACTTCAGGACCAGTTCCAGAATCCGGTTCATCAGGAACATACCGCCGTGCGTGTTGATCTCCACAGTATCCTCTGTCGTATAACTGTGAGGGCTCTTCATCCAGGAGAGCATGACCTCATCGATGAGGCTTTCGTTTTCCTTCTCATCGGTCTCCACTATATAGCCGAACCGGATCGTACCTGGTCTCCACTGAGCGACCTGTGTCCTGTTCCTCTTAGGAGTGCGATACAGCGCAGATCCTATAGCCGCCGCATCCGGACCGCTGATCCTGATAATTCCGATCCCGGCCTCTGACATCGCAGTCGCGATGGCCGCGATCGTATCATTCTGCAGGTGATCATAGATAAGAGCCATAGCTGTCAACCCTTTCCAAAATATAGAAAACATCCCTTTTTGGACATCTTCTGTTTTATTACAACTCAGAATACAATAATCTCAAAATAAAAGAAAGAGCCGGGCACTTATCTTGTAAGTGTACCGGCCCTTAATTTCATTTTACGATCATTCAGCGTCGGACTGATGATCTGCTTCATTATCAAACTCAGCAGCATTGTCAGTTCCGCGGCGGCTTTCCTTGGATCCGCGGAAATCGCGTCCCCTTCTTCCTCCGCGGCCGTTTCTTCCTTTGCCGTTTCTGCCGCGGCCGCCCTTGGAAGGACGCTCCTCCACCAGCAGGTCCTCGCCGTTCTCATCCTTCTTGAGAGCTACCACAACCTTGCGATAAGGCTCCTCGCCTTCGCTGTAAGTGGTGATGTACTTCTCATTCTGCAGTGCGGAATGGATGATCCTTCTCTCATAAGGATTCATGGGCTCGAGTTCTACAGGCTGTCTGGTCCTCTTTACCTTGAACGCAATATTCTTGGCAAGATTCTCAAGAGTCTTCTTTCTTCTCTCCCTGTAATTCTCAGTGTCAGCCTTGACATGGATATAGCCGTCTACGTCCTTATTGACTACCAGAGATACGAGATACTGAAGGGAATCGAGAGTCTGTCCTCTCTTTCCGATCAGAACGCCCATGTCATCCCCTTCCATATTTACGGTGAGGATTCCTGTCTCTTTCTGATAGTCCTCGGTGATCTCCACATCCATATCCATGGTAGCGAAGACGCCTACAAGGAAATCATGCGCAGCCTTCTTTACCTCAGCGATCTTCTCGTCGGTGAGCTGGGGAATCACTGCCTTCTTCTTGGGAGCGGGGGCTGCTTTTTCCTCGCTCTGAGGAGCTGCCTGAGCGGGCTCTGCCGCTGCCTCGGACTTTTTGGGAGCGGAAGACTTTTTCTTGTTCTTCTTGTTTGTCTTCTTATTCTCCTTTTCCTTGTCCTTCAGCTCTTTTTTCTCGCTCTTTTCAGCCTTCTCTGCCTCTTTCTTTTCCGCTTTCGCTTCCTTCTCGGGCTTTACAGGAGCTTTCTGCTCTGTCCCGGATGCGGGAGCAGAAGCAGTTTCTTCCTTCTTCTCGGCGGGCTTAACGGTCTTGGCGGTCTTGGCAGCGAGATCTTTCTGTACTTTCTTCTCTGCCTTGCCGATCACGTCTTCAAGAATTGCCTGCGCGGCGCCGTCCTTGACTCTGGCCTTTATGATGGCAGGCTTTGCTCCGATTCCGAGAAAACCGGACTTTTCTTTCTGTACTATTATATAATCCAGTCGATTGCTGGTCACAGACAATCTCTGGCAGGCTGTGGTAATAGCGTCATCCACAGTCTTCTCTGTTATTTCGATATATTCCATGGACATATATTATCCTTTCTTGCCCTGCTTCTTTGACGAACCTGTGTTCGAATCATTAAAGCTGCTGACCATATTGGCTTTTTCGGCAAGACTGCCGGTCTTGTATTTTTTGCCGTTTGTCTGTCTGGCCTGCTGCGCCTTTCTCTCGGAGTCTGCACTGACATTCGTATCTGCCCTGTCCCTCATCCTTCTGGTATTCATGGATGAGTAGGTGTTCATGGTACTGCTGCTGACGCGGTTCTTGTCCTTCTTGCCTTCTTTTTCTTCCTTTTCCTTCATCTTCTCAAGATTCTTCTCGACCATAGCGTCGATATCCATCTTGTCGATCTGCTTGTTGATCACGACCTGCTGGATGCAGCGGATCACGGCACCGGCGATCCAGTACAGACCCATGCCGTTGGGAAGGGACCAGCAGAAGAACGCTGACATCAGAGGCATCATGACATTCATGGTCTTCATCTGCTGCGCCATCTGATCATTGGAACCGTTGTCAGCCTGAGGCATGAGAGCGACGTTCAGATACTGTGTCAGGGCTGCCAGCACAGGGATGATGAGAGCGACGATGCACAGAATGTAGGTCTTATTGGCAATAGCCTCTCTGAACAGAGAAGAGGGTGAATTTGCCATATTCAGACCGAGGAAATTATTGTATCTGGTCAGATTCGTAACAGTAGTGCTGATATCACTCTGAAGGTCAGTAAAGTGTTCGCTCAGAGCTGTCCAGTCCGCGCTGTTGAATTTGTTGAGTACATCAATGAATGTATTCTGTACATATTCAGTGACGCCGTTCACAAAATTCTCGTTTTCAAACTGCTTTGTGAAATATCTCGCGGCATTGGTGGACTGCAGATAAGTTCCTGTCGGATCCGCTTCGCGCAGCTTGTCTACCAGAGGGAAGAATACCTGCTTGATCATGGGAACATAGGCAGGAATGTTGTAAAACACGCGATACAGAGCGAGCAGGATGGGCATCTGGATCAGGAGCTGCACGCAGCTGCCGGTGGCGGACACGCCGTATTTACCATAGACCTCTTTGATCTCGGCCTGCTGTCTCTCCATGGATTCGGGATCCTTGCGGCCTTCATACTTCTTGTTGATCTTATTGAGCTCCGGCTGCATCTTGCGCTGCAGCTTGGAGAATTTCTGCTGCTTAATGGTAAGCGGCAGCATGGCCATATAGATCAGTACGGTCATGATGATGATAGCCAGACCGATATTGGGAATTCCGATCATATTGAGAACGTAGAAAATGCCGTTCATGAACATTCCCAGCAAACTGGCTATGGGTCCGATAATCATTCCGCTGGACTTGGTTAAAAACATTTAGTCCTCCTTAAGGATTAGTCAAAATACTGCCTGCGGGCAGTTTCAGGGTACAGGATCATATCCTCCGTGAGAGAAGGGATTACATCTGAGAATTCTCCAAAGGGTAAGAAGCCCTCCCTTGATCGCGCCGTATTTTTCCACCGCTTCAAGTCCGTATTCCGAACAGGTGGGAATATAAGGGCATTTCGTGCTCTTAAGAGGAGAGAGATACTTTCTGTAGAATTTAATCATCCATATGAGTATTTTTTTTGCCATAGATTCCAGCCTTTCCCGCCAAATGCAGAAGCGCGCCCTCTACCCTGTGATAGTCGGCATCCTTAGCCCTGGTCCGCGCCACGACTACCATGTCCAAACCACTATTGAACATCTGCTCATGCAGTCGATAACTTTCCCGGATCAACCTTGTGATCCTGTGTCTGACGACGCTGTTTCCCACCTTCTTGCTCACGGAGATCCCGATCCTGTTCTTCCCCATACCATTTCCACACACGTACAGGACAAGATCGCGGTTCACATATGATTTTCCGGTGGAGTAGCATTTTCTGAAATCTTCGTTTTTCTTCAGAGATTCCATTCTCACTTTACCCTAAGTTAAAGGCTCGCTGTGCGAGCCGCCGCGCCGCGTGCGGGTTGCCTTATGCAACAATTTCCTTTCCGCACGCGTGTGCATCGGTTATCTCAGTGGGGTAACCCAAGGGTTTCCCCTGAGATAACAAAAGAAAGCCACATTGCTGCGGCTTTCAGATTGTCTGTCAAACGGTTAATTTCTTTCTGCCCTTAGCTCTTCTGGCTGCGAGAACCTTTCTTCCGCCGGGTGTGCTCATTCTGGATCTGAATCCGTGAACCTTAAAGCGCTGTCTTCTCTTGGGCTGATATGTCATTTTCATGTATGGTATCCTCCTTAAATCAAGTTGCTTTCTAAACTATTAATACTTACCGAAGATGTGCGGTAATCCGCCGCCCTATAAAGAGAAATCTTCACAGGCAGTTCCTCCTGCGGGCCATCCGGCTGCTCTGTGTGGCGAACAGCATTCTTATTATATAGATTTTCATTTCCCGGGTCAAGTAAAACTTATTGAAAACCTTTTATTTATCAGCTTTTTTGACCTTCTAAATATTGAATCTCAAAATTTTTTTTCACAAGATATTGGGGGTATCCCACTTATCCACATTTCCACATTGTTACTTTCCATATATCCACATTTTGTGGAAATGTTGTGGATAACCCCCTTTTTTGGGCATATTTTATCCACAAATGGGCCTTTTATGCCTTTTTTGTCCCCCTTATGTAATAGTGGATTATTTATTAAAAACAATGTTATCCACAATCTTATCAACATTTATCTTTAGTTTGACAAATTTGAACAATTTTTACATTTATATTAAAATACTCATTAACTTACGATGGGGGTTTATCTTATTATGAACAAAGAGATCATCAAACAGAGCTGGCAGAATATTAAGGAACACATCCGTGATAATTACGGGCTCAGCAATATTTCTTACAAGACCTGGATCGAGGACCTGGAGATCGCCTATATCGAGGATCATCTGGTCGTCATCCGGATTCCTTCCGACAACCAGTTCAAACTTACCTATATTTCCAAGAATTACAGCGATTTCTTCCGCGTCACGATCTCCGAGCTTCTCGGGGAGGAGTATGACATTCGCTTTGTCCTGGACCAGGAAGAAGTACCCGCCGCGCAGGAGCCTGCACCCGTAAAGACTGCCGACCGCGCCAAAATAGAGAGCGCCCATCTGAATCCGAAATATCGGTTCGATACCTTCATCGTCGGGAGCAACAACATGTTCGCGCACTCCGCCTGTCTCGCTGTGTCCGAGTCTCCCGGCAACACTTATAATCCTCTGTTCCTCTACGGAGGAGCCGGACTGGGCAAGACGCACCTCATGCACTCGATCGGACACTTTATATTGGAACAAAATCCCAACATGAGAGTTCTGTATGTCACTTCGGAACAGTTCACCAACGAAGTGATCGAGTCCATCCGCGGAGGTAACTCCACCTCCATGGCAAGGCTGCGCGACAAGTACCGCACCGTCGATGTCCTGCTCATAGACGACATACAATTTATAATAGGAAAAGAGTCTACACAGGAAGAGTTTTTCCACACCTTCAATGAGCTGCATCAGGCCGGTAAACAGATCGTCCTTTCCTCCGACCGTCCGCCCAAGGAAATGGAAACTCTCGACGAGAGATTCCGGTCCCGGTTCGAGTGGGGACTGATCGCCGACATCCAGCCGCCCAGCTATGAGACCAGAATGGCTATCCTGCGTAAGAATGTGGAGAGTTCCCACTTCAAGGTCGATGACCAGGTACTGGAGTACATCGCTACTAATATTAAGTCCAACATCCGTGAACTGGAAGGGGCTATCAAAAAGATCAACGCCTACTCAAGACTTAATAATGTAGAGATCACTCTCGATAATGCCAAGGAAGCTCTCAAGGATATGATCTATCCGGATAAGAACGACGTCGTCACTCCCGAGAGGATCCTGAGCGTAGTATGCGACCATTACGGCGTAAAGCCCGCTGCGATCATGTCCCAGAAGAAAGACAGCGAGATCGTCATTCCCAGGCAGATCATCATGTACCTGTGCAAGAACTATACGGACATCACTTATGACGCGATCGCCAAGATGCTGGGCAAGAAAGACCACTCGACGATCATGCACGGCGCCAACAAGATCAAGAACGATCTTCCCGAGAACGATGAACTGAGAGGAAATGTTGAGATCATCCTCAAGAAACTGAACCTCAAGCCTTGAACACAGAGGGCCGCAGCCGCTTTACGGGCATTCACTTGTGGATAAGGCTGTGGAAAGAATGAGGAATCTCCGGGGATGCATCGTTAAATATGTGGATACTGCCAATTTGCCGTTTTAAGCCATTTTGACCCCTCCCCCATACTCCTATTTGAGAGTGTGGACAGAAATCAATTTTAAACGGTAAATCCGCAGTCATTTCCACACCGTTTCATTGTAATTTAAGTCAGAAAATACTATAATAAAGAGTGGTTATCCACATTTTCACAGGCTCTAATACGAAGATTACTATCTTTTCTTTACAATAAGAGCGCGATGAGAGACAAAAGCTGACCACTCACCAATTGCGGAAGGAACAGAGTTTATATGGAACTGAGAATTGCTAAATCTTATCTTTCACAGGGAATACAGATCGTGTCCAAGGCGGTGCCCAGCAAGACCACAATGTCTATTCTTGAATGCATCCTGATCGATGCATCCGGAAATGATATCCGACTGATTGCCAATGATATGGAACTGGGAATAGAGACAGTCGTCTCCGGAATGATCCTCTCAAGAGGAATCATCGCTGTCGACGCGCAGATTTTCTCCAGTATTGTAAGAAAGCTTCCCGATGACGACGTCATTATCGTGACCGAGGGTGAGAAGATCACGATCACATGCCAGAAAGCCAAGTTTACAATCCTTGGCAAGGACGGCGCCGATTTCGCGTATCTTCCCGAGATCGAGAAGAAGAATGAAGTGATGATTTCTCAGTTCACACTCAGGGACCTGATCAACCGGACGATCTTCTCTATCTCCGGCAACGAGAGCAGCGGCATGATGACCGGCGAGCTCATGGAAATCAGAGACAACAGGCTCAGGATGGTCGCCCTGGACGGACACCGCATCGCGATCCGCAATGTGGAGCTCAGCAATTCCTATGAGGACAGAAAGGTCATCGTTCCCGGCAAGACCCTCAGTGAGATCAGCAAGATTCTTTCCGGAGATACGGATAAGTTTGTGAGCATCTATTTCACGGACAAACACGCGCTGTTTGAGTTTGATGACACAGTCGTGGTGTCCAGACTGATCGAGGGAGAATATTACAGAATCGACAAGATGCTCTCCAGCAGCTATCAGACCAGGGTCACCGTGCAGAGAAGAGAGTTCCTCAGCTGCATCGACAGAGCTACGCTCCTAGTGAAAGAAGAGGATAAGAAGCCCGTCATCATCATGATCGGCGATGACAGCATGGAGCTGAAGATCAATACGACGCTTGGAAGCATGGACGAAGTGATCGAGATCACCAAGGACGGAGCTGATATGAACATCGGTTTCAACCCTAAGTTCCTCATCGACGCACTCAGGGCCATCGACAGCGAGGAGATCACTCTCTATCTGGTCAGTCCTAAAGCGCCTTGCTTTATCAGAGACGCGGAAGAGACATACTGCTATCTGATCCTTCCCGTAAACTTTATCACAATCGACTGATACGGAGTAAAACATGGATCTGGAAATCAGAGATGAATTTATCAAACTTGGGCAGGCGCTTAAGCTTGCGGGGATCGCGGCCTCGGGAATCGAGGCCAAGATGCTTATTGAAGACGGTGTAGTTCTGGTCAACGGCGAGACGGAGACCAGAAGAGGGAAAAAGCTCAGAGACGGAGACACTGTCTCCGTGCAGGGCAATACTTTCACCGTTCGCGCAGCGGAGTAAGACACTTTTATGATCATAAAGTCATTGGAACTTTCTAATTTCAGAAATTATGAGTCTTTGCAGCTGGAGTTTTCCGAGGGAACCAATATATTCTACGGAGACAACGCCCAGGGCAAGACGAACATTCTGGAATCTCTTTACATGATCTCTACCACCAAGTCTCACAGAGGCGTCAAGGACAGAGATCTGATCAGGTTCGGACAGGAGGAAGCCCATATCCGCACTGTACTGATCAAGAATGATCTGGATTATCAGGTGGATATGCATTTGAGGAAGAGCAAGACCAAGGGAATTGCCATCAACGGACAGAGGATTCGAAAGGCTTCCGAACTGATCGGACTACTTCATATCGTTTTCTTTTCTCCTGAAGATCTCAGTATTGTAAAAGACGGGCCGGCACAGAGACGACGCTTTCTGGATATGGAGCTGTGTCAGCTGGATTCTTCTTATCTTCATGATCTGAACCAATATAACAAGACCATTGACCAGAGGAACAAACTTCTCAAGGACGTGTGGCAGTTTCCGCAGCTGGCGGATACTCTGGACGTCTGGGATGATCAGCTGGTCACATACGGATCCAGAATAATTGCGAGAAGAAAAGAGTTTATAGAGGAACTGGCGCAGATCGTGGGAACGATTCACGAGAAGCTGTCGGGAGGAAGAGAGAAGCTGGTCATTTCCTATGAGCCCAATTGCAGCGAACAGGATCTGGCTGCCAGATTAAGGGACTCCAGAAATAAAGATATTCATCTGAAGATGACAAGCGCGGGACCGCACAGGGATGATTTTTCCTTTGTCGGCAACGAGATCGACCTCAGAAAATTCGGTTCCCAGGGGCAGCAGAGGACTTGTGCCCTCTCACTGAAACTGGCAGAAATTGAGCTGGTCACGAGGCTGATCGGCGACAAACCTGTCCTGATGCTGGACGACGTTCTCTCCGAACTGGACAGCCGCAGGCAGAATTACCTTATGAACACGATCGGCGGGATTCAGACAATGATCACCTGCACGGGACTGGATGAATTTGTAAATAATAGATTTGAGATCGATCAGCTGTACCATATTGAGAACGGACAGGTAGCAGGAGGTTAAGCATTTAATGGACAGAAACGAATTTGACAACGATTTGAAAGACACTACCCAAGTCGGAACATATACAGCAGATAATATCCAGGTGCTTGAGGGACTCGAGGCCGTCCGCAAGAGACCGGGCATGTACATCGGAACTACTTCTTCCAGAGGTCTTCACCATCTGGTCTATGAGATCGTGGACAACTCGGTGGATGAGGCGCTGGCAGGTTACTGTACACATATCGAGGTGACGATCAATGAGGACGGGAGCGTCACGGTAGAAGATAACGGAAGAGGCGTCCCCGTCGGCATCAACCACAAGACAGGAAGAAACGCGGTCGACCTTGTATTTACCGAGCTCCATGCAGGCGGTAAATTCGGCGGCGGCGGATATAAGGTTTCCGGAGGACTTCACGGCGTCGGAGCTTCCGTCGTCAACGCGCTCTCCGAGTGGCTCGATGTCCGGATCAAACAGGGCGGGGTCATCTATCACCAGAGATTCTCGAGAGGTAAGACAACAGTGCCTCTTGAAAAGCTGGGAACCTGCGATATTTCTGACACCGGGACCAAGGTATCCTTTATGCCGGATTCTCTCATGTTTCAGGAGACCACCGTCTTTGATTACGGCACGCTCAAACAGCGCCTGAGAGAAATGGCATTTCTCACAAAGGGACTTAAGATCACGCTCACGGACCTTCGTGTGGAGCCATCCGAAGAAGGAGAAGAGCCGAAGAAACCCAGGACCCATACTTTCTGCTATGAGGGCGGCATCAAGGAGTTCGTCGCTTACTTAAACCGCGGAAAGACGGCGATTTATCCGGAAATCCCCTATTTTGAAGGGATGAAGAACAATGTATATGTGGAAGTCGCTTTCCAGCACAACGATTCCTACAACAACAGCGAATACAGTTTTGTAAATAACATCAACACACCGGAAGGCGGCATGCATCTGGTGGGCTTCAGAAATGCGCTCACTAAGACCTTCAACGATTACGGACGAAGGAACAAGATTCTCAAGGACAGTGACCAGAACCTCTCCGGAGATGATATCCGAGAGGGAATCACCGCAATCATCAGCATCAAGATTGAGAATCCCCAGTTTGAAGGACAGACTAAGCAAAAGCTCGGCAACATGGAGGCGAGAGGAGCCACGGACAGCATCGTCTCCGAGCAGCTGACTTACTATCTGGAGCAGAATCCTTCCGTTGCGAGAAAAATCCTGGAGAATTCCCTTGCCGCGCAGAGAGCCAGAGAAGCGGCAAGAAAGGCGAGAGAGATCACGAAACGAAAAGGGGTTCTGGAGACAGCTTCTCTTCCGGGCAAGCTTGCGGACTGCTCCGACAAAGATCCCAAGAAATGTGAAATCTTCCTGGTCGAGGGCGATTCGGCAGGAGGCAGCGCCAAGTCTGCCAGAAGCCGCGCGACACAGGCCATTCTTCCCCTTCGCGGCAAAATATTGAACGTCGAGAAGGCAAGAGAAGACAGAATCTACGCCAACGAAGAGATCAAGGCCATGATCACGGCGTTCGGAACAGGCATTCATGACGAGTTCGATATCACAAAGCTTCGCTATGACAAGATCATCATCATGACGGATGCCGACGTAGACGGCGCTCATATCGATACTTTGATGCTGACGTTCCTGTACAGATTTATGCCGGAACTGATCAAACAGGGACATGTCTATCTGGCTATGCCGCCTCTCTACAAGCTGGAGAAGAACAAGAAAGTCTGGTATGCCTACAGCGACGATGAACTCAACAGGATTCTCAACGATGTAGGAAGAGACCAGAACAACAGGATCCAGAGATACAAAGGACTGGGAGAGATGAACCCCGAGCAGCTCTGGGAGACCACAATGAATCCGGAGACCAGGATCCTGAAGAGAGTCATGATCAATGAGGAGACGGAGTCGGAAGTAGACCTCACTTTCAATATTCTCATGGGAGATAAGGTAGAGCCCAGAAGGGAATTTATTGAAGAGAACGCAAAGTTTGTTAAAAATCTGGACATTTAAGAATCCGGACATATGACAGACACGTTTGTGCTGAACAGTTACATTTAAACAAGGTAGGTCAGGCATGGAAGAAAACATTTTTGACAGAATACAGGAAGTTGATCTGCAAAAAACGATGGAAACTTCTTATATCGACTACGCGATGAGCGTTATCGCGTCCAGAGCGCTTCCGGACGTAAGAGACGGACTCAAGCCGGTACAGAGAAGAATCCTTTACGCGATGAGTGAACTTAATGTAGGCCCCGATAAGCCCCACAGAAAATGCGCGCGTATCGTCGGCGATACAATGGGTAAATATCATCCTCACGGTGACAGCTCCATATACGGTTCACTTGTCAATATGGCACAGCCCTGGTCCATGCGTTACACATTGGTGGACGGGCACGGAAACTTCGGATCCGTGGACGGCGACGGCGCCGCCGCTATGCGATATACGGAAGCCAGGCTCACGAAGATCTCCATGGAGATGCTGGCTGAGATCGGCAAGAATACGGTGGACTTTGTCCCTAACTTCGACGAGACGGAGAAGGAACCCGCCGTTCTTCCCAGCCGTTTTCCGAACCTTCTCGTGAACGGCACGACCGGCATTGCGGTCGGCATGGCCACCAACATACCGCCCCACAATCTGAGAGAGGTTGTGGCAGCGGTCGTAAAGATCATTGACAACCGCGTGGAAGAAGAGAGGGATACCGATCTCGAGGAACTTCTCTCCATCGTAAAAGCTCCCGATTTTCCTACCGGCGGTATCATCATGGGAACGGCAGGCGCTGCGCAGGCTTACAGGACTGGCCGCGGCAAGGTCGTGACCAGAGCCGTCACGGATATAGAGGCAATGGGCGGCGGCAAGAGCCGCATTGTCGTCACGGAGCTTCCCTATCTTGTAAATAAGGCGAATCTGATCCAGAAGATCGCGGAACTTGTCAAGAACAAGAAGATTGAGGGAATCACGGATCTTCGCGATGAATCGGACCGCGAAGGAATGAGAGTAGTCATTGAGCTGAGGCATGACGCCAATCCCAATATCGTCCTCAATAACCTGTATAAACACACGCAGCTGCAGGACACGTTCGGGATCACTATGCTTGCGCTCGTCAACAACGAGCCCAAGGTCATGAATCTCAAGGAAATGCTGGTCTACTATCTGCGCCACCAGGAGGAAGTTGTCACCAGAAGGACGCAGTATGACCTCAACAAGGCGGAAGAGAGAGACCACATCTTACAGGGCTTGCTCATTGCGCTCGACAACATCGATGAAGTCATTAAGATCATCCGTGAGAGCGCCAATGTCCAGGAGGCCAAAAACAGACTGACGGAGCGCTTCGGGCTTGACGACGTCCAGGCGCAGGCAATCGTGGACATGCGTCTGCGCGCTCTGACAGGTTTGGAGAGAGAGAAACTCGAGAAGGAGCACGAGGAGCTTCTGGCAAGGATCGCCGAGCTCAAGGCCATCCTTGCGGACAAGAATAAGCTTCTCACCGTCATCAAAGAGGAAATCAATGTGATCGCCGAGAAATACGGCGACGACAGAAGAAGTAAGATCGAGCAGAATTTTGAAGATCTGGCGACGGAGGACCTGATTCCCAATGTCAATACAGTCATCGCGATGACTTCGCTCGGTTATATCAAGCGAATGACAGTGGACAACTTCAAGGTCCAGAATCGCGGCGGCCGAGGCATCAAGGGCGTGCAGAAGATCGACAATGACTATATTGAAGACCTTCTGATGACAAGGACGCATGACATGATCATGTTCTTCACGAGCTTTGGCCGGGTCTACAGCATGAATGCCTATAAGATTCCGGAAGCCAGCAGAACGGCGCGCGGCACGGCAATCATAAACCTCCTGGAACTCAATCCCGGAGAGAAAGTCACGGCAATCATACCGATCCTGCACTACGATGAAGAGGCCAATCTCTTCATGGTGACCAAGAAGGGCATCATTAAGAAGACGGCGATCACCGAGTACTCCAACATCCGCAGAAGCGGCATCATTGCGATCACGCTCAAGGAAGACGATGAGCTCATCGAGGTAAAACAGACAACGCCCGCTAATGACATATTCCTTGTGACTAAGAAGGGCATGTGCATCCGCTTCAAGGAGAAATCCGTAAGGACTCTCGGCCGCACGGCTATGGGCGTCATCGGCATGAATCTGGACGATGACGACGAGATCGTCGGAATGCAGATCGACTCGCAGGGCGATTCGCTCCTGTTCGCATCCGAGTACGGTATGGGCAAGAGGACGAGCCTGTCAGAATTCAAGGTCCAGAACCGTGGCGGAAAGGGCGTCAAGTGTTACAACATCACTAAGAAGACAGGTTATCTGATCGGCGTTAAGGCCGTGACGGATGAACATGAGATCATGATGATCAATTCCGCGGGAATTATTATCCAGATCCGGGCCTGCGACTTCAAGAGCATCGGCAGGATCACTTCCGGCGTCAAGATGATGAATCTTGACGAAGGCATCAAGGTCGTCAAGATCGCCAAGGTCCGCGGGAGCGAGGAAGAAGAGCTGGCGGACGAGGAAGCGGAAGGAACTTTGACGGATGGTAACTGAATAACAGATATTGAGTTATATGATGCACACGCGTGCGGAAAGGTTGGTGCTGCCTTCCAGGCAGCCCGCACGCGGCGCAGCGGCTCGCTCTGCGAGCCTTGAACACAATATCTTGAGAAAAAGGACTGCAGCTGAATAAGCGCAGTCCTTTTAATTTGATCAGATTTATCAGTATTGTGTCTAAATGGAGCAGAAAAGAAGGTTAGTAGGTGTTAACCTAAGATAGACTTGTCTAACTATGTTAATTAAAACTAATACATAAGGTTTGTACAGTCTTTTTGATCAAACATCGTCAACGGATAAGATCACAATAATATTTATTTACATCTATGGAAAGGACAGAGGAGAAATGATGCCTTTAATAATTGGAGATTCGGGCCAGGAATATGAGATCAGAAAGATCGGCGGAAATGATGAGGTGAGAACGCACCTTGCTTCCATGGGATTCGTTCCGGGAACAAAAGTGACGCTCGTTTCTGTCAACAATGGCAGTGTGATCGTCAATGTCAAGAATGTGAGAGTAGGGATCAGCGATGTACTCGCCAGGAGAATCATGGTCTGAAGAATTGTATTTTGAATAATCAGGTTCTGAACAGTTATGTTCGTTATTGATTTCGTCGAAGACCTGCTTTGCGGGTTCAGAATAAAACATCAGGAGGAAATGTAATGAGGACACTGAAGGACGTACAGGTCGGAGAGACAGTGAAAGTTGTCAAACTTCACGGAACCGGCGCTGTAAAGAGAAGAATCATGGATATGGGAATCACCAAGGGTGCTGAGATCTATGTGCGCAAGGTCGCTCCTTTCGGAGATCCTGTGGAAGTCAACGTAAGAGGGTACGAACTCACGGTCAGGCGAGCAGACGCCGAGATGGTGGAAATTGAAGAGTGATACTAATAAAAGAAAGAAGGGAAATCAATGAGTCTCAGAATCGCACTCGCAGGAAATCCGAACTGCGGAAAAACAACATTATTTAATGCCCTTACCGGTTCCACACAGTACGTGGGAAACTGGCCGGGCGTCACTGTAGAAAAGAAAGAGGGCAAGTACAGGAAGCAGAAAGATGTCATCATCACAGATCTTCCCGGCATCTATTCTCTGTCTCCCTATACTCTCGAAGAAGTGGTGGCAAGGAACTACCTTCTCAAGGAGAAGCCCGACGCGATCCTCAATATCGTGGACGCGACAAATCTTGAGAGAAACCTCTATCTGACCACCCAGTGCATGGAGCTGGGCATTCCGGTCGTGATCGCGCTCAACATGATGGACATCATCGAGAAAAACGGCGATCACATCAACGTGAAGACGCTCAGCGACAAGCTCGGCGTCAAGATCGTGGAGATTTCCGCGCTCAAGGGAACAGGCGTTGACAAGGCAGCCGAGGCAGCCATCGACGCGGCAAAGAAGAAAACGGTTCCTGCTTATCCGAAGTTCAATGAAGAGGTGGAACAGGTTCTGGGCAGCCTTCGCCCTGTTCTGAACAATGTCCCCGAGGACAAGCAGCGCTGGTACGAGATCAAGGTCTTTGAGAGAGATGAGAAGATCGGCGACCAGATCACTTATGACAAAGAGGCCGCAGAGAAGATCATCGCGGAAGTGGAAAAGAAGATGGATGATGATTCCGAGAGTATCATCACCAATGAGAGATATGAGTACATCGCAGGCCTTCTGGAAGGAAGCTATGTGAAGAAGAATGCGGGCAGCATGACCATTTCCGACAAGATCGACCGCATTGTCACCAACAGGTGGCTGGCAATTCCGATCTTTTTGCTGGTCATGTGGGTGGTCTATTTCCTGGCGATCAATACGATCGGCGCCATGGGAACGGACTGGGTCAACGATGTCCTGTTCGGAGAGATCGTTCCGGGCGCCATAGAAGGATTCCTGGACAGCATTGGCACTGCTGACTGGCTCAAGGGCCTGATCCTGGATGGTATTGTGGCCGGCGTCGGCGCCGTCCTGGGCTTCCTGCCCCAGATGATCGTACTGTTTATCTGCCTGGCCTTCCTTGAGGGCTGCGGCTATATGGCGAGAATCGCCTTCATCATGGACCGTATCTTCAGAAGATTCGGCCTCTCCGGAAAGTCCTTCATTCCTATGATGGTTGGAACAGGCTGCGGCGTTCCCGGCGTCATGGCTTCCCGTACCATCGAAAATGAGAGAGACCGCCGCATGACGATCATGACCACAACATTCATTCCCTGCGGAGCCAAGCTCCCCATCATCGGTCTGATCGCGGGCGCCCTGTTCGGAAACAGCGCGCTGGTCGGCTGGAGCGCTTATGTTGTAGGTATTGCGGCCATCGTAATCTCCGGTATCATCCTCAAGAAGACCAAGATGTTCGCAGGCGAGCCCGCTCCTTTCGTCATGGAGCTTCCCGCCTACCACATTCCTACATTGTCGAGCATCTTCCACAGTGTGTGGGAGAGAGCTTCTTCCTTTGTCAAAAAAGCGGGAACCGTCATTCTCCTGGCAACCATCCTGGTGTGGTTCATGTCCAGTTTCGGTTTCTTAAACGGCTCCTTTCAGATGCTTCCCGAGGAGGACTTCATGGAGCACTCCATTCTGGCGGCACTCGGAAACACAGTGGCATGGATCTTCGCACCTCTTGGCTGGGGTTCCTGGAAGCCCGCAGTGGCAGCCGTCACCGGCCTGATCGCAAAGGAAAATGTCGTAGGTACCTTCGGTATTCTCTATAAGTACGGCGAAGTCTCCGAGATGGGTGAAGAGATCTGGGCCAACCTTCAGGCAGATATGTCTGCTCTGGCAGGTTACAGCTTCCTGGTATTCAACCTTCTGTGCGCACCTTGCTTCGCGGCGATCGGCGCGATCAAGAGAGAGATGAACAGCGCCAAGTGGACCTGGTTCGCCATCGGTTATCAGTGCGGCTTTGCTTACCTGACTTCCATGTGCATCTACCAGATCGGCAGCGCCTTCACCGGAAACATGAATATTATCGGTCTGCTCGTATCACTGGTCGTCCTGGGAGGGGCACTTTACATGCTGTTCAAGCCTTATAAAGAGGCTACAACGCTGAAGGCGTCCGCCGTGAAGATCTGATAAAATAATGTAATTCAATTAATAAAAGGCGTGTTAAAATACTGCAGAGGCAGTATTTTGACACGCTTTCTGAAAAAATAGAGTATTAGCAGAGGTTCGTATGAAGAGCTCTGCGGAAATTGTGAGGTGAGAGCATGGAATGGCTTTCCGCTAATATGGGCACGATCGTGGTCAGCCTGATTCTGATTGCCATCGTGATCTGGGATATCAGAAAAATCATAAGTGACAGGAAAAAGGGCGTTAAATCCTGCGGCATGAACTGCCCGGGCTGCACCGGAAGCTGTTCAAATGTGGAGATTCCCGAGAGATTCAGGGCAAAAAAGTTTGAAGATAAGAAGCTTGAGTATAAGAAGTTCGGAGAAAAGAAGGTAAATAAGTCATGAATATGAGCACATTGATCGTTCTTGCCGCAGTCATTGTGATCGCGGCGCTGGCGCTGCGAAGCAGCATCGGACATTTCAAGGGAGAGGGCGGATGCTGCGATACGGGAGGAGGAACCCTTCCCGATCACAAGGAGCTTGAAGGCCCCAAGATCGGCGAGAAAACAGTCCACATTGAGGGCATGCACTGCGAGAACTGCAAGAACCGCGTGGAGCGCGCCATCAACCGCATAGACGGGGCAGTGGCTAAGGTGGACCTGAAAAAGAACGTGGCCCTTGTATCTTTTGACAGAGAGATCTCCGAGGAAGATATAAGAAAAGCCGTGGAAGAACAGGATTATAAGGTCGTTGGAATCGAATAAAAATAAGGGGCCGGACAGGCCCCTTTTCGATTGGTCAAAATATGTGCGGTTGGTCTTATGGCAGATCATATCCGTGTTCGGACAGCGGACTGAGTGTGTTATTCCCAAGATCATAATAATAAAAATGGCATTCCTCAATATCCTCATCGGGATCGGAAGGATCCGGGATCTCAATGGTCAGCTTCATGTAGATCGCGGTGACTGCGGCGCTTTCATCGGTCTCAAAACCCTGCATTTCGGTCTCCTTGACGGCGCCCGGGAGACCCTGGCTCTCATAGAGCTTGGCGACATTGGTGCTGAGCGTGATCCCGTCGATCTCAAGGGATTTGAGGGCTTCCTTGCTGTCTATGATCTCACAGGTACTCTTCTTGCAGGCGAGCGTCATGAGATTGTAGTCGTCGCCGAGCAGTGAGTGCTCTTCGTACCAGCAGACCGTGCACCGGGGAACGCTTTCGGACGATCCTATATAAGTGCGTACCGTAAAGCCTTTTCCCTTTTCTGTCCGCTTGTTGTAATCCTTTTGTATCTTCTCGATTTCCTTATTCAGTTTGTCCAGTTCTTTCTGATAATCCTCATTCTGCGATACAAACCTGGGAAACACCGCGTCGGAAGCGGAGCTTTCGGAGGAAGTGACTACTGCGCCGTCCGGCGTCTGAAGCTCGATGCGGACATCGGCGGGAGCTTTTTCGGCGCAGCCTGCTGCCGTGATCATAAAAGCGAGGAGCAGGAGAGGAACCGTGAAACGGTTTCTTATTTTATTCATAAATGAAATCCTTTCTTATTCATAGAGATTATAGCAGAAAAGAAGGCTCCTCTGTCCTTATTTTGATTATTTTTACGGGGTGCTGAATATTAACAAATATGGTAGAATGAAAATCAGTTTTACCCGGTTTACCGGGAAAAGTATAATGACAAAAGAGGTGCAGCATATGAGGCTGAGAAATATTCCGGGAGCCAGAGAGACGATCGCCGAGAGTCAGTGGATCGTGCAGGACCCGGCGGCATGTAAAGGAAAGTGGAAAGAGAAATTCGGAAATGATCATCCGATCCATCTGGAGATCGGAACGGGAAAGGGCAAGTTCATCAATCATCTTGCCGTGGAAAATCCCGATATCAATTACGTGGGAATCGAGAAGTACTCAAGTGTCCTTATCCGGGCCCTGGACAAGCTGGATGAGTCCCAGGCGCAGAACCTGCTGTTTATCAGGGGAGACGCGGAGCTGATCTGTGAATATTTTGGCGAGGGAGAAGTGGACCGGATCTACCTGAATTTTTCCGATCCCTGGCCCAAGGACAGGCACGCCAAGAGAAGGCTTCCCAGCAAAGAGTTCCTGCGCAGGTTCGGACAGATTCTGAAAGAGGACGGCACGATCGAGTTCAAGACGGACAACAGAGACCTGTTTGATTTTGCCGTGGACGAGGTAGAAGCGGGCGGTTTCAAAATATTGCAGATTACCTACGATCTCCATAATGACGAGGTCATGAATAAAGGAAATATCATGACGGAGTACGAGGAGCGGTTTTCTGCCAAGGGAAATCCTATATTTAAGTATATTCTCGGGAGACAAGAGTGAAAAGAAAAAGAATGAAGAATGATTGGAAGAGATTCCTTGCGGCGCTGCTCTGCGGAATACTGTGTCTTACGATCTGTCCTGTGACTGTCAGGGCGGCGGAGGACACGGAAGGTACAGAAGAGGTCGATTATTACGCGCAGGCCCAGGAGCGCAAGAACAAGGAAGTCCAGAGCAATAAGATCGAGGGGTGGCCCCAGGGTCCGGCGATCGGTGCGGAGGGCGCTATTTTGATAGACGCGGAGACGGGAACGATCCTGTACGCCAAGAACATCCATGAACACCTCTATCCGGCCAGCATCACGAAGGTGATGACGGGACTGTTAGCCTATGAGAACCTGAAGATGGATGAGATGGTCGAGTTCTCCGAGACCGCCGTCCACAGCATTGAGTTCGGCAGCTCCAGCATCGGGATCGATCCGGGCGAGGCGCTGACCGTCGAGCAGAGCCTGTACGCGCTGTTCGTCGCCTCGGCCAACGAAGTGGCGGCAGGGCTGGCGGAGAAGATGGGCGGCTCTCTGGACAAGTTCCCGGAGATGATGAACCGGCGGGCTAACAGCCTTGGATGCAAGGACACCAACTTTACGAACGCCCACGGCCTCTTTAATGAGGAGCACTACACGAGCGCTTACGACATGGCTCTGATCGCCAGGGAGTTCTTCTCCCACGAAGAGCTCGCCAAAATAGCGAACGCCCCCACCTATTTCATGGAATCCTCCGACAGACAGCCCGAGGAATTCACGCTTTTCAACAAGCACAAGCTGATCAACGGGGAGATCGAGTACGATGGGATTCTGGGCGGCAAGACCGGCTTTGTCGAGATGTCCAGACAGACTCTCGTGACCTGCGCGGAGCGGGACGGCATGCGACTGATCTGCGTAATCCTGATGGAGGAGTCTCCGGATCAGTTTAACGACACGGTGGAATTGTTTGACTACGGTTTTAACAACTTCCGCAAACTCAAGATCGCGGATCACGAAAAGAAGTACACGATTAACAATCCCGGCTTCATGCGACTGGGCAAAGACATCTACGGCAGCAATTCCATTCCCTTCACCGTATCAGGCAGCGGCTATGTGTGCATTCCCAAAGAGCTCTCTTTTGACAGCCTGAAGTCGGAAGTCGTCTACGACGACAGCCAGGCGGAATCCGTGGTCCGGACCACGATCGAAGAAGGAGAGGCCGGCAGCACACAGGAGCAGGCCAGCCGGGTGATCGGCACGATCCACTATTCGGTGGGCGACTGGCCGGTGGGCGAGACGGAGATCCTCTTTACAGGGGAATTGCCTCCTGCGACCACGGCGGAAGCGACGGAAGGCGCGACGGGCGGCAGTACAGAAGCAGCTCCCGAAAAGGAGCCGGAGCAGCAATACGGGACGGCCCATTATTCGGAGAATAAGAGCTTTGTCGACGGAATCAAGTACTTCTTCAAGGGTATCTTCCACAGCGGCGCGAACGGAACGCTGTACCTCAATGTTCCTGCTCTTTTGCTCCTGATCATCATCGCGTCGACGATTCTGATTGTGGTGATCTTTATCGTCTCTTATATTCGGTACCTGAACCGGAGGAGGAGACGGAGAAGGCGCAGAAAGAAAAAGTGACTGTGTCACGGGGACGTATCTGCTGACACACTTAAAGAACTAAAAAAAACCGGAACGGCTGTATGAAAAGCCGCTCCGGTTTCTTTTTATTTCTTCACTTCATTCTCCGAAGCCACCAGGAACGCTGCACCATACTGTTCGCGAAGCTTGGGCTTCTCAATCTTGCCGGTAGGATTTCTCGGTACTTCCGCGAAGATGATCTTGCGGGGCCTCTTGTAGCGAGGCAGCTTCTTGCAGAAGTCGTTGATATCCTGTTCGGTGCAGGTGAAGCCTTCCTTGAGCTGGATGATCGCCGTCGCGATCTCGCCCAGGCGCTTGTCGGGAAGGCCGATGACGGCCACGTCGTTGATGGGCTCATAGGTGTGCAGGAAGTCTTCGATCTGCACGGGATAGAGGTTCTCACCGCCGGAGATGATGACGTCTTTCTTTCTGTCTACCAGGAAGATGAAGCCGTCCTCGTCCTCAATGGCCATATCGCCGGTGTAGAGCCATCTCTCATCGTCCATGACCTCTTTGGTGGCCTCAGGGTTGTTATAGTAGCATACCATGACGCCGGGGCCCTTGACCGCGAGTTCACCGACTTCGCCCTGTTTGACTATCTGCCTGTGCTCGTCGACGATCTTGGCTTCCCACTTGTAGCCGGGCTTGCCGATAGCGCCGACTTTGTGGATGTTCTCGACGCCCAGGTGCACGCAGCCGGGTCCGAGGGACTCGGACAGGCCGTAGTTGGTGTCGTACTGGTGATTAGGGAAGTAGTCCATCCAGTGCTTGATCATTGACGGAGGAACGGGCTGGGCACCGATGTGCATCAGGCGCCACTGGTCGAGGGTGTAATCCTCTTTTTTGACACTGCCGTTGTCCAGGGCGTCCAGAATATCCTGGGCCCACGGAACGAGAAGCCACACAACGGTGCATTTTTCATCGGAGACAGCCTTGAGGATGGTCTCGGGGGTCGTTCCGCGAAGGAGAACGGCCTTGCCGCCGGAGACCAGGCTTCCGAACCAGTGCATCTTGGCGCCCGTGTGGTAGAGGGGCGGAATGCAGAGGAAGCAGTCGTCTTTCTGCTGGCCGTGGTGCTTCTGCTCCATGATGGCCGCATGCATGATACCCGCATGGGTGTGAAGGATGGCCTTGGGGAATCCTGTCGTGCCGGAGGAGAAGTAGATCGCGCCGTAATCTTCGTCGGTGATCGTCACATCCGGTGCAATGCTGGAGTAATTTGCGGTCTGGGAGACGAAATCCTCTGCAAAGGAGGGGCATCCGGGTCCGTCGTACAGAAGAAGTCTTCTGCGGGAGATACTGTCCGCGATCTCCTCGACACGGCCGATGAACTCAGGTCCGAAGATCAGGACGTCTGCTTCCGCGAGCTTTACGCAGTACTCGATCTCGTCCGCGCTGTAGCGGAAGTTGAGCGGAACCGCGATCGCGCCTGTCTTTAGGATGCCAAAATAGATCGGCAGCCAGTCCAGACAGTTCATGAGGAGGATCGCGACCTTATCGCCCTTGACGATGCCGCGGGCGATCAGCATGTTGGCCACGCGGTTTGCCTTCTCGTTAAAGACCGCCCAGGTGATCTCCTGGCGGCTGGCAACTTCGTGAAGGGGCTGGATCAGTTCATATTCTTTCCAGGTTGTGAGTCTCGGAACCTTGATATCCGGATTAAGTTCTACGAGGGCCACATCATTGGGCCACATCTGAGCATTACGTTCCAAAAATTGTGTAATAGGCATGGGTAAGTCCTCCTTGTGCTTTGGCAAGTTAAAGTGTAACGCTTTTATGTACGAAAGTCAACACGAATGATATAACTCAGAGGGGATGTCCCCCGCTGAGTTATATGATGCACACGCGTGCGGAAAGGAAGATGCTGCCAAATGGCAGCCCGCACGCGGCGCAGCGGCTCGCTCTGCGAGCCTTGACTCAGTAGTTTCTCAGAGAGGCAGACTGCGCCTCCTCGGAATCCTCGATCTTACGGATCACGGCCTGGTAGGAGTAATCGGCGCTCACACGAACTGTGATCGTATCTCCGACTTTGTGGTGCAGCAGAGCCTTTCCGAGGGGAGATTCCACACTGATCAATCCCTTGAGAGTGTCCTGTCTCATGGTGCTGACAATGATATACACCTCTTCTTCGTCATCTTCCGGGATGTAGAGGGTGATCTTCTTGTTGATGCCCGCCTCGTTATCGGCCGTATTGTCATCGATGACCTGCGCGGTCTTGATCATTCTCTCCAGAAAGCGAATGCGGCTCTCATTCTGGTTTTTGGCCCTCTTGGCCACGTGATATTCGAAATTCTCGCTCAGGTCGCCCTGCGCCCGGGTCTCCTTGACTTCTTCCAGCAGTTTGGGGCGCTCGACCAGCTTGCGGTGATCGATCTCCGCCTGCATTTCCTCGATATCCTTGCGTGTCAATTTGTTGTTCATTGTGATTGCTTACCTCCCTATCCGGCAAAACACTGAAGATCATGCCGCATACAAGCAATCATACTACAGTCCGCCGCAATCTTGCAAAGAAATTTAATACGCTTTATAATTTACATCAATGACCTGCGCCCGGGCGCGAAGCATTTGGGACGCAGGTGCTGAGCTGTACGCAACCCATTTTGGAGGTCTTAACAGAGAATGAATTTCAGAAGTACTAAGGCTAAGAGGATCGCGGCATGCATTATTGCGGGCGTTCTGGTCCTGGCCATGATTGCGCCGCTGCTTGCAGCGATGTCCTGACGGAAAAGTGAGGGTATTTTACCTTTTCCGGAGGGACGGTAAACAAGTATAAGAAGACAATCGACAGCGAATGAAATTGCGATACGGAAAGGCCGGAGAAAATACCATCGACCGGTCCATTACAAAGAGAATATCCGGTGCGGGGATAAAGAGCGGCAAGGTCACGATGAGCGCGGACCCTGTGACGCTGAAGGTCTCCGGGATCGGAGAACTGGCCGTCTACGCGGCAGTTAACGCGCTGAGCGCCGAGAAGATCCTGCCGGAGAGTTTTCGGCCGGTGATCCTGCTGCCGGAGGGCACGCAGGAGGAGCGGCTCCGCGAGATCATGGACGGAATCTGCAGGATCTGCAAGGCAGAAAATCTGGTGATCGAGGGCGGCCACACGGAAGTGACGTCGGCAGTGACAAGGCCCGTAGTGATCGGTACCTGTACCGGAACGGCCATGGAGAGAGGCAAGGGAAATATCACTTCCCCGGGCGCCGGGATCGTCATGACAAAGTGGGCCGGGATGGAAGCCGGTTGTATTTTGGCGTGTGAGAAAGAGGAGCTCAGGGATGTGTTTCCCGAGACGATCCTGATGCGTCTGAGAAAGCTGGGAGAGTACCTCAGCGTGCGGCCGGAAGCGCAGATCTGCGCGCGAGAAGGCGCGGACTGCCTGGTCGACCTGTCAGAGGGCGGCATTTACGCGGCGCTCTGGAGGCTGTCGGTGAAGACCCGCCGCGGGCTGCGCGTCGACATGGCGTCCATTCCCCTGCTGCAGGAGACCATAGAACTCGCCAATTATTATGACATTGATCCTTATAAGATGAGGTCCGCGGGGAGCCTTCTGGCCGTGACGGCGGATGCGGACGCGCTCGTGGAGGCGCTCGAGGGCAGCGGGATCCCGGCTGTCAAAATAGGAGAACTCACGGAGGATCACGACAAAACACTGATCAATGACGACGAAGTCCGCTACCTGGATCTTCCGCAGACGGATGAGCTGCACAGGATCCTCGACAAATAAGCGGGATCGGAAATAAAAATTCGGAGGAAAAATCCATGAACATGCTGGAAGAAAAAGTATTGGGAATCATAGAGAAGAACAGCCGCGTCTCCACCAGGGAGATGGCGGTAGTCCTGGGAACCCAGGAAATTGAGATCGTAAACGCGCTTCAGGGCCTTGAAGACGCCGGGATCATCTGCGGTTATCACACAATGATCGACTGGGACAAGACGGACATCGACAAAGTCACGGCGCTGATCGAAGTGCGCGTCACTCCTCAGAGAGGAAAAGGATTTGATGAGATCGCAGAGAGGATCTACAAATATCCCGAAGTCAATTCCGTTTATCTCATCTCGGGAGGCTATGACCTTTTAGTCACTCTGGAAGGAAAATCCCTGCGGGACGTCTCCGGATTTGTTTCGAGTAAGCTCTCCACGCTGGATACCGTGATCAGCACGGCGACCCACTTCATTTTAAAGAAGTACAAGGATCACGGAACGATCATGACCAGAAAATATGAGGACCAGAGAGAGATCATTACTCCGTAATTGCCGGAAGAAAGAGGAAGCAGATGAAAAAACAGGAAAAACTCCTGGCGGATAAGACAGTAGGTCTTAAGCCGTCCGGGATTCGTCGATTTTTTGACCTGGTCAGTGAGATGAAAGATGCGATCTCACTGGGCGTGGGCGAGCCGGATTTCGACACGCCCTGGCACATCCGGGATGAAGGCATCTATTCACTGGAAAAAGGGCGCACCTTCTACACATCCAATTCGGGTCTGAAGGAACTGCGCGAAGAGATTGCCGCTTATTTGAAGAGAACCCAGGGAATCACTTATGATCCCATGGGTGAGATACTGATCACCGTCGGCGGCTCGGAAGCCATCGACCTGATGTTCCGCGCGATGATCAACGAGGGCGACGAAGTGCTGATCCCGCAGCCGTCCTACGTCTCTTATGAGCCCTGCACGATCCTGGCGGACGGCGTGCCGGTCGTTATTCCGCTCAAGAATGAGAATGAATTCCGTCTCAAACCCGAAGAGCTCAAGGCTGCGATCACGCCAAAGTCCAAGATTCTGGTGCTCCCTTATCCCAACAATCCCACGGGAGCCGTCATGGATAAGGAAGACTTGGAGGCGATCGCGGACATTATCATTGAAAACGACCTGTATGTGCTCTCCGATGAGATTTACGGCGAGCTGACCTACAGCGGCAAGCATGTCTCCATAGCTTCCCTTCCGGGAATGAAGGAGAGAACGGTCCTTGTGAACGGCTTCTCCAAGGCCTATGCGATGACCGGTTGGAGAATGGGCTACGCCTGCGGACCGAAGGAGATCATGGCGCAGATGACCAAGATCCACCAGTACGCGATCATGTGCGCGCCGACCACCAGCCAGTACGCCGCCATCGAAGCCCTTCGTAACGGCGACAGCGACGTGGCGCAGATGAGAGAGTCCTACAACCAGAGACGCCGCTTTGTCATGCACAAGCTCGAGGGTATGGGCCTTCCCTGCTTCGAGCCCATGGGAGCCTTCTACGTCTTCCCCTGCATCAAGGAGTTCGGAATGAGCAGTGAGGAGTTTGCGGAAGAGCTTCTGAAGGAAGAGAAAGTGGCGATCGTGCCCGGCACGGCCTTCGGCGACAGCGGCGAGGGATATCTGAGAATATCCTACGCCTATTCGATCGAGAACCTCAGAGAGGCGCTGGGGAGGCTGTCCAGGTTTGTAAATAAGCTCAGATCACAGAAAGAAGACAGTTGATGCATATCGTACTTCATGAGCCGGAAATACCCGGCAATACCGGAAATATCGGGCGTTCCTGTGTGGTCACGGGAACGTCTCTTCATCTGATCGAGCCTTTGGGCTTCGAGATCACAGAGAAACAGATCCGCCGCTCGGGGCTGGATTACTGGAAGGACCTGGACGTCCACACCTATTCGGACTACGAAGACTTTCTGAAGAGGAACCCGGGTGCCAAAATATGGTACGCCACCACAAAGGCGCACAAGACTTATACAGAGGTCTCCTTCGGACCGGACGACTATATCATGTTCGGAAAAGAGAGCGCCGGAATTCCGGAGGAAATTCTCGTAGAAAATGAAGAAACCTGTATCCGCATTCCGATGCTGGAGGGATACAGGAGTCTTAATCTGTCCAATTCTGTCGCGATCGTGCTCTATGAGGCACTGCGGCAGAACGACTTTATGTCTCTTGAGAGGAACGGGGAGCTGCACAGGCTCCATTGGAAACAGTGATCACAGATCATCGTCATCGAGCTCGTCGTTGAGTTCCGACCTCTTGAGTGTAAAGGTAAACTTGCTTCCGACGCCCAGCGTGCTGACGAGGCTGATATTTTCGCCGTGGGCACGGATGATCTCACGGACTATGGACAGGCCCAGGCCTGTCCCTTTTTTGTCCTTGCCGCGGGAGAGGTCGGTCTTGTAAAAGCGCTCCCAGATCTGATTCTGGTCTTCTTTGGGAATGCCGATTCCGTTGTCCTTGACGCTGACGAAGACTTTGCCGCCCTTTTCCGTGGTCTCAATTTCGATCACGGAGCCGCTTCCGCTGAATTTGATGGCGTTGTCGACGAGGTTGTAGAGGACCTGCTGTATTTTGTCCATGTCGGCGTGGACGTAGAGAACATCGCCGGACAGGATCAGGCGGATCCGAATGCTTTTGCTTCGGCAGACCTGCTCGAAAGAGGCGCTGACCTTGCGGATGACGTCGTTGATGTTCCAGTCCGTCATGTGCAGGAGCATGCCCTTGGTGTTGAGATTGTTGAGCGTCAGGAGACTGTTGGTGAGCTTGGTCAGGCGCTCTGTCTCGTTGAGGACGACGCCCAGATAATGCTCGTGCATTTCGGGAGGGATGGTCCCGTCCAGCATGGCTTCCAGAAAGCCTCTGATCGAAGTCAGGGGAGAACGGAAGTCGTGGGAGACATTGGCGATGAACTTTTTCTGGTCATCCTCCGAGTTTGCCACCGTCTGGGCCATGTAGCGGAGCGAAGCCGCCAGGTACCCCATCTCGTCTTCACCTTCCACGTTCAGTTCATAATGCATGTTGCCGGAGGCGTACTGCTCGGTCGCCGCGATGATCTTGCGCAGCGGGCGGTAGACCACTTCCGTGAAGAAGATCAGGATGATAAGGGAGAGGAAAAGGATCACGATGAGCATCAGATAGGAGATGTTCAGCATGCTGTTGGCCTCTTCGTCGATCCCCGCCGCGGAAGTGTGGATGATCACGTAGCCTCTGGTCTTGTAGTTGTTGATGATCGGAGCGATCACGCTCACCTTTTCTTCCTCGAAGGAGTTAAAAAAAGTGCCTCTGGTGTAGTAGCTCTCCTTTGTTACGGTCGGATCGAACCCTTTCACGATGATTTCCTGCTCGGGATCGGGCGCATTTGCGGAGTTTACGACCATGCGGCCGGAAGGATTGATGATCCAGATCTCGGTGTCCATGAAGTAGGACAGGGCTTCCATCTGTTTCTGCACGGTGTCCAGAGAGATCTCTGAATTGTACAGGTCCACGGCGTAAGTGTCCGCGATCCTGGACGCTTCCCGGTACATATTCCCGGATGTCTGCCGCAGGCAGTACTCGTAGGTGAGCCTGGAGACAAAGGTCGCCACGGTGACAAAGCCGAAGAAGGCGAACAAAATATAGGCCAATATGAACTTCAGATAAAGTGTTTTTCTCATATGGTTTCTATTTTGCCCTCGGAGTGGTCTCAAACTTGTAACCGATACCCCAGATCGTGGCGATTCTCCACCCGTCGTGGTCATGGATCTTCTCGCGGATCCGCTTGATGTGAACGTCTACGGTCCTTGTATCCCCCACATATTCATAGCCCCAGATCCGATCCAGGAGCTGCTCTCTCGTGAAGACGCGGTTGGGACTTGCGGCGAGGCAGTAGAGGAGTTCCAGCTCCTTGGGCGGCATGTCGATCTGCTCGCCCATATAAGTGACGGAGTAATTGGTAAGGTTGATCGTGAGATCGGGGTAGCTGACTGTTTTGTCGTCGGAATCGGCGGGCTGCGCCGCAGTCTTCTTGTTGTATCTGCGAAGGACCGCCTTGACTCTCGCCACGAGCTCCTTGGAATCGAAGGGCTTCTGCATATAGTCGTCGGCACCCATCTCAAGGCCCAGCACCTTGTCGAAGATCTCGCCCTTGGCGGAGAGCATGATGATCGGCGTATCTCTTGAGGAGCGAACCACCCGGCAGACCTGATAGCCGTCCATGCTCGGGAGCATGAGGTCGAGCAGGATCAGGTCGGGCTCAAAAGACTCTACTGCCGCGAGGGCTTCCTCCCCGTCTCCCACGATCCTTGTCTCGTAGAATTCTTTCATCAGATAGAGACTGATGAGCTCTGCAATATTGGAATCGTCGTCGACGATCAGTATTTTCTGTCTGGCAGCAGCCATGGATAGTGCCTCCTTGTTCTATTTTTCATTGAAGTGTTACGATTGTGACGCCTGCGTCACCTTCGCCGAAGTCGCCCAGCCGGTAGTTCTTGACCCATTTCTGCTTGCGCAGATAGTTGTGGACCGCTTTGCGAAGCGCCCCCGTTCCCTTGCCGTGTACGATGCGCACACTGGAGAGATGGGACATTCTGGCGTCATCGAGATATTTGTCCAATTCGTTTAATGCTTCGTCCGTCGTCTTTCCCAGAAGGTTGAGCTCCGGAGAAATGGACTGATTTCTGGAAAAGTCGAGATTTCGCTGTTTGTTTCCCGCGCCGCCCGCGTTCTCGAAGGCCTTCTTCATGCTGCTTCGGGAGCCGTTGCGAACGGGATTGCCGTATGCGTCCTCTTCGATGATCATAAGATCACTGACGGCGACCTTGGAATTCATGATGCCGCAGCGGACGGATACTTTTCCGCTTGAATCCGGGAGCGCCGTGACAACGCCCGTAAGGCCCATGGACAGAACCTTGACTTTGTCCCCGACATGCAGGTCGGAGGCCTTGATCCTGTTCACCGGCTGCTGCTCCTGCGGTCGGCTGAGCTTTTCGTTCTTTTTGGATACCTGCTCGCGCAGGGCGCTTCGGGTCCTCTCCATGGAGGCCATATCGCCGCCCCGCCCGGTCTTTCTCAGCTCGGAGATGGCCCGGTCGGCCTTCTTCTTGGCGTCCGCCAGTATATCCCTTGCCTCCTCGTTGGCCTTTTCAAGGATCTTGTCCCGGCGCTCATCGAGGAGCTTTTCTTTATTTCTAATCTGTTTCTGTTCTTTTGCTATAGACTCCCTCATGGCGGCGATCTCTTCCTGATCCCGCTGTATTTTGATCCGTTTCTCTTCCAGATCGGCGAGGATGTCCTCCATATTCTGCGTCTCCTGACTCAGCTGGTCTCGGGCCGCGTCGATAATGTCGTCGGGAAGCCCCAGCTTCTTAGAGATCGCAAAGGCATTGGACTTTCCGGGCACGCCGATCAGCAGACGGTAAGTCGGCTGCAGAGTCTCCACGTTGAATTCGCAGCTGGCGTTCGTGACACCCGGTGTGTTCATCGCGTATACCTTGAGTTCGCTGTAGTGTGTAGTAGCTACGGCCCGGATCTTTCTCTCATGAAGATAGTTCAAAATAGAGATGGCCAGGGCGGCTCCCTCTGTAGGGTCCGTTCCGGCGCCCAGCTCGTCGAACAGGCAGAGGCTGTTCTCATCCACATCCCCCAGGATGTCCACGATGGTAGTCATGTGGGAGGAGAAGGTGGACAGGCTCTGCTCGATGCTCTGCTCATCACCGATATCGGCAAAAACTTCACTGAAAAGCGCGATCTCGCTGCGATCTCCCGCGGGAATGTGAAGCCCGGCCATTCCCATCAGCTCAAAGAGACCTATGGTCTTGAGAGTGACGGTCTTGCCGCCGGTATTGGGACCTGTGATGACGATAAGGTCATAATCTTCGCCCAGAACCAGGTCAATGGGAACGACCTTCTTCTTGTCGATGAGAGGATGGCGGCCCTTATTGATCCTGATCACTTTGCGGTTGTTCAAAAGCGGCATGGTGGCATTCTGGGAGAGAGCCAGTTTGGCCTTGGCAAAGATAAAGTCGAGCTTGGTCATGTTAGTCGAATTATCCTTGAGGGCCATGAGATTGTCGGCCGCTTCCGCGGACAGGGAGGCCAGAACTTTCTCAATCTCCTCCTTCTCCTGAAGCGTGAGTTCGCGGATCTGGTTGTTGAGGCTGACGATGGCAGCTGGCTCTATGAACAAGGTGGAGCCGCTGGCACTCTGGTCGTGCACGATGCCCTGCACCTGGTTCTTGTACTCGGATTTGATGGGGATGCAGTAGCGGTTTCCGCGCATGGTGATGACACTGTCCTGCAGGTAGGGAGCCAGCGTCACATTGACCATCTTGTTGAGCTGCTGGTGGATCCTGCCGCTGGCCTGGCTGATCTCCCGGCGGACTCTCCGCAGGCCGGGACTGGCCTCGTCGGCGATGTCCTCTTCGGAGAGAATGCAGCGATTGATCTCTTTGGACAGGCTCTTCAAAGGATAGAGACAGTCAAAGAGGTCGAAGAGGATGTTGTCCTCCGGCCGGATCTGCTCATTATTTCCGAGGGCGGAGACGCCTCTTCCGCCGGACTCGGTTGTTCCGTATTCCTGCACGCGGGCCACATTATCCAAAAAAGAGGCGAGATGAAGGAGCTCGGCCGCCGTCAGCGTGCTGCCGATGGACAGGGCTCCGAAGGTATAGCCGAAGTCCCTGTTGGAGCCGAAATTTACATTTCCCTTCCGGATCAGGAGCTGGAGCGCCGCGTCCGTCTCCTCCTGGGCCAGCCGGATGTCCGGCAGGTTGTCCATGGGCCGCAGATCCCTGCAGAGCGCCTTGGCGGGGGCGGAGTTCGCGTTTTCCGTCAGCTGGTCGATTATCTTATTGTATTCAACGATGCGAAGTACTTTTTCATTCATGGGATCACAAATCTCCTGATCAGGTAATGAATAGCGCAGGCGCGCGGCGGCTCGCAGAGCGAACCTTAATTCCATGGGGATAGTATAACACATTCACGAAATTCATTTTAGTAAGATTGTTGATGAGGGTACTTCGGGGTATACTAAGACAAAGCACAAAGAAAGGAGCGATTCATGGGCAGTGAGCATTCCGATCCTGCAGATCGCGGAAAAGATATAAACAAGCGTGGTCAAAATATTCAGGGAGACAGATTATCCGACAGCGCGGGACAGGATCCGAACATAGAGTTCGTGCAGGAGGAGATCAAAAAGCGTCCTCTCAACAGAAAGAAAATGATGCGCCGCATGATGATGACCGCCATTATGGCAGCGGTATTCGGCGCGGTGGCATGCCTCTTTTTCCTTCTGCTGGAGCCAATCTTCAACCGCATGCTCTATCCGAAGGAGACCGTGACGGGAGTCAGCTATCCCGAAGAGACGGAGACAGAGGAACTGACGCCGGAAGAGATGATCGTCAATGAAGAGGAGAAGGCGGCGACGGAGGAGCAGGAGCGGATCCGCGAGGAAGTGGAGAAAATCCTGCAGGACCGGGAACAGGGAGCAGAGGCCATCCGGGGGATGGTCGGATCTCTGCGCTCGACAGCTGCGGAGGCGCGCGCTTTTTTGGTAGATGTCTCGGCAATCTCGTCCGATACGGACTGGTTTAATGATCCCTATGAGACAAGAGGAACGGTCACGGGAATCGTCATTGCAAAGACAGACGCAGAAGTGCAGGTGCTGGTGTACGCGCCGGAGATCGACAGCGCGCAGAGCATACAGGTCACATTTGCGGACGGGGCGTCCGTAGAGGCGTCGATCCGGGCCCGGGACAGAGTTTCCGGACTTGCGGTTCTGAGCGCAGCCATTGAGAACCTGGATTCCGAGAGTAAGGACCAGATTCAGGTGGCGGAGCTGGGAACGTCCACGCAATCCGCCCTGGCGGGACAGCTTGTGATTGCGGTGGGAAGGCCCACAGGGACAAACGGAAGCATTTCATACGGCGCTGTCACATTTGCTTCGACAAACCTGGACATCCTTGATTCGGGACTGATGCAGATCACGACAGATATCTATGGGAGCAGACAGGCGTCCGGCGTGCTTCTTAATACGGACGGACTGGTCGTGGGCGTCATCGATACCAGGCACGGCAGGCAGGACCTCCCGGGTATTCTGTGCGCGATCGGCGTCACGGAAATGAAACCTTTGATAGAAAAGTTGTCAGCGGGAGGCAAAAAATCGTATCTTGGTGTACAATGTACAGATGTGCCGGAGGATGTCAGAGAGAGAATGAGTATACCCGAGGGCGTCTACCTGAGTGAAGTGGCCGACGATTCCCCTGCTATGCAGGCGGGACTGCAGAAAGGCGATGTGATCACTTCCATGGGAGGCGAAGAAGTGCATTACAGCACAACGATCTCCAGGATCCTTCTGGAACAGGAAGCCGGCACGGAGATTGGGGTCACGCTGATGCGTCCCAGCGGCGAGGGATATACCGAGATGGAACTTACTGTGACGCTGGAATGATGTGGTATACTGTTGTATCATCGCCGGGAAATCTCCGGAACAGCAAAACTAATTAGAAATGAGGAAACACAAAGAATGCGATATATTCAGGAACTGAGAGACGGAAGCAGTGTCAAGGACATCTATCTGTGCAAGAAAAGGATGGCTCTTGTCACCAAGAACGGCAAGAATTACGAGAGCCTAACGCTGCAGGACAAGACAGGCACGATCGACGCCAAGATCTGGGATCCCAACAGCATGGGAATCGGCGAGTTCGAGGAACTCGACTACGTGGATATCACGGGCGACGTCGTCTCCTTCCAGGGCCATCTCCAGCTCAATATTAAGAGAGCGCGCAAATGCCGCGAAGGGGAATACAATCCGGCAGATTACGTACCGGTCTCCGATAAAAATATAGATGATATGATGGGCGCCATCGGCAAATACATCGACAGCGTAAAAAATGAATACCTGCAGGCCCTTCTCAAGGCGTTTTTCGTGGAGGACGAGCAGTTCATCGAGGACTTCCGCATGTCATCCGCTGCCAAGAGCGTGCACCACAGCTTTGTCGGCGGCCTTGCGGAGCACACGCTGGGCGTGACCAACCTGTGCCACTTCTTCTGCAGAAATTATCCCTATCTGAAGAGGGATCTGCTGATCACGGTAGCCCTTTTGCATGACATCGGAAAGACCAGGGAACTCTCCAGGTTTCCCCGCAACGATTACACGGAGGCGGGACAGTTCATCGGGCATATCATCATCGGCGTTCAGATGATCGATGAGAAGATTAAAGATATTCCGGGATTCCCGGAGCTTCTGGCAAATGAGGTGCGGCACTGTATTTTGGCTCATCACGGGGAGCTCGAGTACGGCTCTCCCAAGAAACCGGCCATTGCGGAAGCACTGGCACTGAACTTTGCGGACAATACGGACGCCAAGCTGGAGATCTTCAAGGAAGCGCTGCAGGCGGGGCAGCCGGACGCGGGCTGGATCGGCTATCAGGGACTGCTGGAGTCCAATATCAGAAGAACGGAATTATAACATAAGAGGGCCATCCTATGGCAGGAAAAAAGAATAAGACTGCGGAATATCGCAAAGGACAGGAAATTAAAGTCCACATTATCGATATCGGAATGAGAGGCGAGGGAATAGGAAAGCTGGAAGACGGATACACCGTCTTTATCAAGGACGCCGTGATCGGGGACTATGTCCGCGCGAGCATCATGAAAGCGAATAAATCTTACGCCTATGCGCATCTGGAACAGATTTTACAGGCTTCACCCCACAGGGTGGAGCCTCTTTGTCCTGTCGCGAGGCAGTGCGGCGGCTGTCAGCTGCAGGTCATGTCCTACGAGCAGGAGCTTGTCTACAAACAGAACAAAGTCCGCGCGGACCTCATCCGGATCGGCGGATTCTCAGAAGAAGAGATCGACGCCGTGATGGAGCCGATCGTCGGCATGCAGGATAACCCCGGCGGGCCCTGGCGCTACCGCAATAAAGCGCAGGTTCCAGTTGGATACAGCGGATCCGGAGCGAAGAACAGTTCGGGGATTAGTCGCGGTGGCCGCAAGGGTGCCGCGAGGGGCGGCAGCAAAGTCGCGGCTGAAAGCAGTGGCGTAGTGAGAAAAGGCGGTTCCAGAAGAGTCGTGGCGGGTTTCTACGCCGGCCATACGCACTCGATCATTCCCATGACCGACTGCATGCTCGGCGAGGAGATCAACAAAGAGATCATAGACCGGGTATTGACTTATATGGAGATCCATCGGGTGCCGGCTTATGACGAGGAGTCCGGAAAAGGGCTGGTCCGCCATATTTTGATCCGAAGCGGGAAGTTCAGCGGGCAGATCATGGTCTGCCTTGTGGTGAACGGAGACAGCCTGCCCTACGAGGCAGATTTGGTGGAGTTTTTGACCGGCGTGCCGGGCATGAAGTCGATCGTTCTTAACACTAACACAGAGCGCACAAATGTGATCCTGGGACGGAAACTGCGAACTTTGTGGGGAAGCGATGAGATTGAAGATACGCTGCACGCCTATGATCTGTCGGAGGACGGGACTTTTGTGCCCGCCGAGGAAGCGGTCACATTCCGGATCTCCCCGCTCTCGTTCTATCAGGTCAATCCGGAGCAGACACAGAAGCTGTATAGCCTTGCCATGAATTATGCCGGGCTCACCGGTAAGGAAACCGTGTGGGATCTTTACTGCGGAGTCGGGACAATCTCTCTGTTCATGGCGCGCAGGGCGGGAAAAGTCTTCGGCGTCGAGATTATTCCCGAGGCAATCGAGAACGCCAAAGCCAACGCGAAGAGAAATGGCATCGAGAATGCAGAATTCTATGTAGGAAAGGCGGAGGAAGTACTGCCGGCCTATGTGGAGAAGTGCAAGAAAGCCGGAGAGGATCCGGGAATCGACGTGATCTGCGTGGATCCGCCCCGAAAAGGGTGCGACAGCAAGTGTCTGGAGACGATTCTGGAGATTCAGCCGGAGAGAGTTGTCTATGTGAGCTGTGATCCGGCGACGCTTGCCAGGGATCTCAGGATTTTGGCGGACGGAGGGTACAGGCTGCGGAAGGTGCGGCCGGTGGATCAGTTTGGGCATACTGTACACGTCGAGACCGTTTGTTTACTAACACATTCATGAACTTAGGGGCCTGAAAAAGCCTGAAATACTGGGGTTTCCGTCACCGGGAGCAAGTTCCGCTTCGAGTGATGGAAACCCTCTTTTTATGTTCGCGGGAACTGGTCAAGAAGCAGGGTCGTGGCTACGATTTTACTATTTCAGAAAACGAGTCAACGATTTTACTATTTTTGGCAAAACGAGAAAACGATTTTACTATTTGGGGTAGGTTGCGGCTATGAGTTTACTGATAAAATGTAAAGGAACCTTGACAAGACTAATACTATATGATATCTTTGAAAATGTAAAGGAACCTTGTCAAAACGTGGCGGAGGTGATGACTTGGAGAACCGTGTAGAAAAGCTGCGCAAAGAGCGCGGATTAAACCAAGAGGAGTTCGCAAAAGCGATTCGTGTTTCCAGACAGACAGTCAGTTCTATTGAGACCGGAAAGTATAATCCATCACTGGATCTGGCGTTTACAATAGCGGATTTTTTTGGCATGACAATCGAAGAGATCTTTATTCACAAGGAAGGAGCTAATGATGAAAAAGAACTATCTGAATGAAGGCATGAAATTATTACTTGTAGGAATTTGCCTTGTTCTGGCTGCGGCTTTCAGTGAGACCGCAGTTGACGGTTTACTCTGGGGTTTTGCTGGAGGCGCTTTAGCCCCTGGAATCGCAAGGATCATCCAGCATTTTTACTGGTCTGCTCCAAAAAATCAGGTGCGATATCAGGAAATGAAGG
>Ga0256404_1002125_pt1 | contig 44902 bp, 37 predicted proteins | sample RumenRJG_01DNA_FD_185990 | JGI IMG/M metagenome (GOLD analysis project Ga0256404, IMG submission 185990) | Bovine rumen microbial communities from Lethbridge, Alberta, Canada - RJG_01 | ecosystem: Host-associated > Mammals > Digestive system > Stomach > Rumen | place: Canada: Alberta | collected... | reverse complement strand
TTCCTGATGACTATTACAGCAACAACCTTGCTTATGCCAATAGATTAGATAAGGCTAAAAAACCTCATGGCGATAATTAAGAGACTAAAACCCTGTAGGTATAAATGATGGAAAAATGCAGGGTATAAATGATGGAAAAATGCAGGTCTTAGGGGAAATCGTGACTAAAGAACAAGTGGCGGATGGAGTGAGATTCGAACTCACGGAGGGCGTAAACCCTCGACGGTTTTCAAGACCGTTGCATTCAACCGCTCTGCCATCCATCCGCGGATCTGATCTAGGTTAATAGATCACAATTATAGAATTGATTAAGTTGTATGCGATTTCTTTAAACTTGCTAACCAAGTGGCGGATGGAGTGAGATTCGAACTCACGGAGGGCGTAAACCCTCGACGGTTTTCAAGACCGTTGCATTCAACCGCTCTGCCATCCATCCGTTGAAAACGTTGCTTATTATATAGATTTTCTAGAAAAAAGAAAGATTTTTTTTAACTTTTTTATCGATATTTTTACAATCACGATTTATAAGCCATTTACACGCTATTAACCTTCCATCATAAATAAAGAATAATCTTAATTTTGCTAAATTTAAGTTTTTTGTAATTCTAACACTTTGATTTATAGATAAATTTAATTTTCTTGCACCTTTTACTTACAAAAGTAATACTCTCAAATAAAAACAAAATATGTGATACACTATGCAATGTTGAGTGAGGTTCACTCATTTTTTTATTTGACAATTTTAAAAGATTAAAGAGTTTATTATGAGCATTTGCAAAGCATGTTGCGAAAATCAAGGCAGCGAAAAGAAGCGCCTGCGTATTGCAATTCAGAAATCCGGCCGTTTAACAGACGAAACAGAAAAACTATTTAAGAGCAGCGGTATCAAAATCTCTGCTAGCCGTGATCATCTACTTGCTCATGCTGAGAATCTGCCAATCGACATTTTAAGAGTACGTGATGATGATATTCCAGGCTTAATCATGGATCATGTTGTAGATTGGGGAATTGTTGGTCAAAACGTTCTTGAAGAAACCACAATGCAACGTGAAGTAGACGGTTTATATACTGGCTACAACGAGGTTATGAAGTTAAACTTCGGTGACTGTCGTTTATCAGTTGCTGTTCCTACTGAGCACAAGTGGAATGGTCTTCAGGATCTTGAAGGTTGTAAGATTGCAACCACCTATCCATTCTTATTACGTCGTGTATTAAAAGAAGCTGGCGTAAACTTTAAGCCTGTATTACTAACAGGTTCTGTTGAAGTTGCTCCTCGTGCAGGTCTAGCTGATGCTATCTGTGACCTTGTATGTACAGGTGCTACTTTACAGTCTAACGGCTTAAAAGAAGTTCAAACCATTTACACCTCACAAGCTGTGTTAATTGGTCGTGATCAAGAGTTATATCCTGAGAAGCAAGCAATTGCTGATCTTCTAATCCAAAGATTTAAGGGTGTAATGAGTGCTGTTGAAAGTAAGTACATCATGATGAATGCACCTAAGAACAAGCTAGAAGAAATCAGAGCAATTTTACCTGGTGCTGAAAATCCTTCAATTATCGAACTAGAAGGCAGTCCTGACCGTGTAGCTCTACATGTAGTTTCTCGTGAAAAACTATTCTGGGAAACCTTAGAGCAATTAAAGGCTTTAGGCGCAACTTCTATTCTAGTTGTACCTATCGAGAAAATGTTAGGTTAGGATTAAATTTGGCAAGTATTCACGCTTGCCATTATATGTAGGATTCAAGATGGAAATTAAAATTTGGAATAATCTTAGTGACTGTCAAAAACAAGCAGCACTAACAAGACCTGCGCAATCCTCTTCTGATAAAGTGCAGGAGATTGTATCTAATATCATCTCACGTATCCAAAAAGAGGGCGATTGCGCCCTTTTTGAATTTTCTAAGACCTTAGATAGATTCGAAGGTAAGAACTTAGAATGGACTAAAGATGAGATTACAGAGGCTTGCTCTCGTGTAGATCAAGAGCTTAAAACAGCTATTGATACAGCTTATGAGAACATCAAAAAGTTTCATCAGGCACAAGAGCCTCACTGCGTAAAGTTAGAAACTTACCCAGGTATCGTTTGTGAAACTCACACTCACCCAATTGATTCTGTTGGTTTATATGTACCAGGTGGTTCAGCTCCATTAGTATCAACAGCACTAATGCTAGCAGTACCAGCAGCTATTGCAGGTTGCCCTGAGGTTATCTTATGCTCACCTCCACCAATTTCAGATGCCATCATTTATGCCGCAACTAAAGCAGGTGTAAAGAGGATCTTTAACCTAGGTGGCGCACAAGCTATTGCAGCTATGGCTTATGGTACAGAAACTGTACCTAAGGTACTTAAGATCTTTGGTCCTGGTAACCAATTTGTAACTATGGCAAAACGTTTAGTATCTAATGATGCTCATGGCGCTGCTATTGATATGCCAGCAGGTCCATCTGAAGTATTAGTAATTGCTGACGATAAGGCAAATCCAGAGTTTGTTGCAGCTGATTTATTATCTCAAGCTGAGCATGGTCCTGATTCTCAGGTAATTTTAGTAACTCAATCTGAGGATTTTGCTAAAAAGGCTATGGAAGCTGTAGATAGACAGCTTGCTGTGCTACCTAGAAAAGAAATTGCAACTAAAGCTTTATCAAAGAGTACTGCTATTGTAGTAGACAATCTTGATGATGCAGTTGTGGTTTCTAATACTTATGCACCAGAGCACTTAATTTTACAAGTTGAAGATCCTGAAAGCTTATTACAAAAGCTTCGTAATGTAGGCTCTATCTTCGTGGGTGCCTATACCCCAGAATCTTTAGGCGATTATGCCTCTGGTACTAACCACACCTTACCAACTTATGGCTATGCAAAGACTTGCTGTGCTTTAGGTACTGACGATTATCGTCGTCGTTACACTGTGCAAAAGGCAAGCCGCGAAGGCTTACAAGCTATTGCTAAGACCGTAACCACTATGGCTGATGCAGAAGGTCTTGGTGCCCACAAGAATGCAGTGGTAGTAAGAGTTAATAGTCTTTAATTAAAGGAGAAAAGCATGAACTTTGAAAAGTTAATCACCAAACACGTTCAGAAACTTGTTCCATACTTATCAGCACGTCGTATTGGTGGTCATGGACATAACTTTTTAAATGCTAATGAGTCTCCTAAAAGTGAAGGTTACTTTTTAAACTCCTCTAGCTTAAACCGTTACCCAGATTGCCAACCTGAGGACTTAGTGGAGCGTTTTGCTGATTATGCAAATGTTCACAAGACTCAAATTATCGCAACTCGTGGTTCAGATGAGGCTATTGGACTTTTAGTACGTACTTTCTGTGAGCAAGAAAAGGAAGGCATTTTAATTGCTCCTCCTACTTACGGCATGTATGAAGTCGCAGCTGAGACTAACAATGTGTTAGTTGCTACTTGTGAGAGAAATGAGGATTTATCTTTAAACACTCAAAACATCATTGATGCTGTTAATAACTGCTCTTTTACTATTAAAGTAGTGTTTATTGACTCCCCTGCTAATCCTTTAGGTACTTGCTATCCTAAGGAGGAATTAGTAAAGCTTTTAAAAGCTCTACCTGATACTCTTATCGTACTAGATGAGGCTTATATCGAGTTTGCACCTACAGACGCAGATTTAACTTATCTTGTAAATGAGTATGACAATCTTGTGATAACTCGTACTTTATCAAAAGCTTTTGCTCTAGCAGGTTTACGTTGTGGCTTTGCAATTGCTAACGAAGCAATTATTAAAGCTATGCTAAAAGTTATCGATCCTTACCCAATTTGCGATCCTGTAGCACAAATTGCTGTACAAGCCCTATCAGATCATGGCGTACAAATGACTAAAGATAGAGCTAAAGCTTGCAACGAACGTCGTGAAATTTTAAGAAAAGCACTTTTAGAATTGTCTTTTGTGAAAAAGATTTTCCCATCAGATGCTAACTTCTTATTAGTTGAATTTAATGACGGTCCAAAAGTATTTGATGCTATGGCTCAAAAGGGTGTAATTCTACGTTCATTTGAAACTAAAAAGAACTTAAAGAACTGCATCAGAATTACCATCGGCTCTGATAGTGAACTTGAAGAGTTAATGCGTTATCTAAAGGCTTTGGAGAATTAGTGTGAAGAAGTACCTTTTTATTGATCGTGACGGCACATTAGTTCAAGAGCCACCTGTAGATCATCAAGTAGATGCTTTAGACAAAGTAGTTTTTGAAAAGAATGTAATCCCTGCTCTATTAAAATTAAAAGAGCACGGTTTTACTTTTGTGATGGTATCTAACCAAGACGGTTTAGGTACCGATTCTTTCCCAATAAACACTTTTACACCTGCTCATGAGTTGATTTTAAATACCTTACAATCTCAAGGTATTAGCTTTGAGCAAGTGCTAATTTGTCCACATAAGCCAGCTGACAACTGCGATTGCAGAAAGCCTAAACTTGGTCTTGTGATGGCTTATTTAAAAGATACTTCATGGGATAGAGAAAACTCTTACTTTATCGGTGACAGAGACACTGACGTACAAATGGGTCTTAATATGGGTATTACCCCTATTAAGTACAATCCTGAGAATATGTCCTGGGATGCTATCGCCGATAAACTTACTACCGTTGCAAGAGTGGCAACAGTTGAGCGTAACACAAAGGAAACTAAGATCTCTATTAGTGTAGATTTAGATCATGCAGGCAACTCAAGTTTTGATACTGGCGTAGGCTTTTTTGATCATATGCTAGATCAAATTGCAACTCACGGAGGTATTTCTATCAAAGCAAAAGTTGTAGGTGACTTATTTGTAGATGAGCACCATACCATTGAAGATACAGGTATTGCCTTAGGTCAAGCTATCTTGCAGGCTTTAGGTGATAAACGTGGTATTGGCCGCTTTGGCTTTGTGCTACCTATGGATGAGGTTTACGCAAAAGTCTTCTCTGAAAGCTTAGATGACGATAACGTAACTGTAGCCTTAGATATCTCAGGTCGTCCTCATGTAAAATTTGACTTTGATGCAGATTTTACTCGCGATCATGTAGGTCAAATGCCAACTCAAATGGTATCTCACTTTTTTGAGTCTTTAGCTGTAGCTATGGGACTTACCTTACATATGTATGTATCAAAAGGTAATGCTCACCACCAAGTAGAAGCTTTATTTAAAGCCTTTGGTCGTGCCCTACGCGTGGCTTTAGCTCGTCATGGAAATGAATTACCATCCTCAAAAGGTAAACTCTAATATGCCAATAAAGATTTGTATTATTGACACTGGTTCAGCTAATTTAAATTCAGTAGTTCAAGCTTTCAAACGCTTAAACTATGAGGCAGTTGTAACCTCTGATACTAGTGAATTAGCTACAGCAGATCGCCTTGTACTACCAGGTGTTGGAACTGCTTGTGCGGTTATGAGTGGTGTTGATAAATATAATTTACGTGATTTTATTATCAACACTAAAAAACCACTCTTAGGTATTTGCCTAGGCATGCAAATTCAAGTTACAGATTCTAAAGAAGTTCCTTTAGAGTCAAATGATGACGTGATACCTTGTCTTAACATTATGCCAGGTCACGTGGTAAAAATTCCTGATACAGGTTTGTACCTTCCTCATATGGGTTGGAATACTGTAGCTCATACAGATCATCCTCTATTTGATGGTATTAAGCAGGATGCATATTTTTATTTTGATCACTCCTTTGCTATTGAAGTAACTGAAAACACCATTGGTAAAACTAATTATGGTGTAGATTTTTCAAGCGCAATTGCTAAAGACAATTTTATGGGTGTGCAATTCCACCCTGAAAAATCGTCAAAAGCAGGTGAACAATTACTTACTAATTTTATTAAGAATTTCTAGGAGAAAACATGATCATTCCTGCTTTAGATCTTTCAGGTGGACACGTAGTACGCTTAAAACAGGGCGATTTTGGTCAGAAAACTGTTTTCAACGTAGATCCTATTAAGCGTATTTATGATGCAGCAAATCAAGGTGCGCAGCTTATTCACATTGTTGATTTAGATGGTGCTAAAGATCCTATCTTAAGACAACGTGCTTTAATTTCTAAGATTGTAAAAGCCTCCCCTGTGCCTATTCAAACTGGTGGTGGAATTCGCTCTGCTTTTGATATAGAAAACCTATTAAATTTAGGTGTAGAGCGTGTAGTAGTGGGCTCAGTTGCTGTAAAACACCCAGAATTAGTTCGTGGTTGGTTAAAGCTATATGGTCCTGAGCATTTTACCTTAGCTCTAGATGTTCGTATCATTGACAATGTACCTTATGTAGCTACCCACGGTTGGTTACAAACTTCAAATACCACTTTAGATCAGGTATTAAGACACTATCTACCATTCCACGTAGAGCATGTATTAGTAACTGATATTAGCAAAGATGGCATGATGAAAGGTGCTAACAACAATTTATATGCTGCTTTATACAAGAAATACCCTGATTTAGATATCATCGCCTCTGGTGGTATTTCCTCTTTAGACGATGTTAAAGCAGTAGCACAGGCTGGTGCTCATTCAGTAGTTTTAGGTCGTTCTCTACTTGAAGGACGTTTTAGCGTTGAGGAGGCTATTAAATGCTGGCAAAACGCATAATTCCTTGTCTTGATGTAAGAGATGGCGTAGTTGTAAAAGGCGTGCAATTTAGAAACCATGAAGTAATGGGCTCTATTATTGATCTTGCTAAACGCTATGCTGATGAAGGTGCTGACGAGTTAGTATTCTATGATATCACTGCCTCCTCAGACGGTCGCCGTGTGGATAAATCCTGGGTTGCAAAAGTTGCTGAGGTTATCAATATTCCATTTGCTGTAGCAGGTGGCATCAAATCTGTTGAAGATGCTAAAACTATTCTTGCATATGGTGCTGATAAGATTTCAATTAACTCACCTGCTCTTGCTGATCCTAGCTTAATCACAAGACTTGCTGATAAGTTTGGTGTACAGTGTGTCGTTGTAGGTATTGATACTTATTATGATAAAGAAACTGATAACTACCTTGTAAAGCAATACACTGGTGATGTTAGCCGTACTGTTACCACTCATTGGCATACTTTAGATTGGGTGGAAGAAGTACAAAAGCGTGGCGCTGGTGAAATCGTACTTAATATGATGAACCAAGACGGCATGAAGAATGGCTATGATCTTGAGCAACTTAAAAAGATAAGAGCTATTTGCAAGGTACCTTTAATTGCTTCAGGTGGTGCAGGTACCATGGATCACTTTTTAGAGGCTTTTGAAATTGCCCATACTGATGGTGCCTTAGCAGCCTCTGTATTCCATAAGGGTACCATTCATATTCCTAAGTTAAAAGAATACTTAAAATCAAAAGGAGTTTGTATCCGTGATTAGATATTTTCATGGTTTTCAAAGTATCGACGAACTAGACTTTGAAAAAGTTGATGGCTTAATGCCAGCTATCGTACAAGACTGCCAAACAGGCATGGTCTTAATGATGGGTTACATGACCAAGGAGTCTTTACAAAAGACTTTAGATACAGGCTACGTTACCTTCTTTTCAAGAACAAGACAGAAGCTTTGGACTAAAGGTGAGGAATCAGGTCATTTCTTACATATGAGATCAATTACCTGTGATTGTGACAAAGATACTTTATTAGTATTAGCAAGACCTGACGGTCCTACTTGCCATAAGGGTACTCAAAGTTGCTTTGATGCATCCCCACTTCCGGATGCAACCTGCAGATATATGTCAGGTAATCCACTTCAAAGTTACAATTTTGTAAAATAATTCTTAAAGTGCACCTTGGTGCACTTTTTTATCGTAGGTAAAGTCATGCAAACTACTCCACATATTGGGTTAGAAACTGAAACAGTTATCATTTTTACTGCTTTAGCTATTTTAGGTTTAGTAATAGATTTATGGGCACATAGAAGCGATAAACCTATTTCTTTAAAAGCTGCTACCTTTTGGTCCTGCTTTTGGGTTTTAGTAGGCGTAAGTTTTGGTGCTTTCTTATATTTCCATTTCTCACCTGAAGTATCCTCCCTTTATTTTGCAGGCTACGCTTTTGAAATGGCCTTATCTGTTGATAACCTCTTTGCAATTATGGCTATCTTCTCATGGTTTGGTATTAAATCAGGCTACACTCATAGAGTGCTATATTGGGGCGTATTAGGTGCTGTAGTATTTAGACTTATCTTTGTGCTAATTGGTACTTCCCTATTTGCTATGGGACCTTATGTAGAAGTGGTATTTGCTATTGTGATCTTCTTATCAGCTTACATGATGCTAAAAAAGAAGGATACACAAGAGCTTACAGATTTCTCAGCACATGGAGCTTATAGACTAGTTAAATCCTTTGTTCCACTTTATCCAAAACTTGTAGGACACAACTTCTTTATCTCCCACAAGCATGTATTAGAGGAATTAAAAAAGGAAGAGAATAAGAATATTGTACTTAAGAAGACAGGCTTTATATATGCTACACCTCTATTCTTATGCTTAGCTATTGTAGAAACTTCAGATGTGATGTTTGCCTTTGATTCTGTACCTGCTGTTATTGCAGTATCTAAAGATCCTTTCATTGTTTACTCATGCATGATCTTTGCAATTATGGGCTTACGTTCCATGTACTTTATCTTAGATGCCTTATCTAATGCTTTAGTACATCTTGAAAAGGCTGTTATTTTCTTATTATTCTTTGTAGCTTTCAAACTACTATCTAGTGCAAGCTTACATATTACAGGCTACGGCTTTGAGATTAGTGTTTACACATCCTTATATGTAATTGCAGGAGCTTTATCCTTAGGTGTGATTGCAAGCTTATTGTCAAAGAAGAAAGAGAATAAAGACAATTAGAAAAAACGTAGAAGACAGATCTTACTTTCTAGATCTGTCTTCTTTAATTAGAAAGACGCTCTTTAACAAGATTAGAGAAAATCGTCCTTATATCATTGGGTTTTAGCAATCTTTCATACTAGCGCATTGAGAAATGATGCTTGCCTCTATTTTCTTAATTATTTCAATTGCAGTTGAAACATATTCATTTGAAATATTTTGAACTTCAGCATTTTTATGAGATCTATCAAATTGATGCGCAATAGAATTTCTCTTCATAAAGAGTTCACTCATAAATGATTTTAACTTCACTATAGTTTTGGTCTTATCTCCTTGAGTATAAAATACATCATTTGCAATTTTGGTAATATCTAATCCAATTAAATTACACTGATTTTTTACAGAATCGAAAGATACAAGCGTAATATGCTCAAACTTATTATTTATGAAAGTTAAAAACCATTCTGACTTATTTTCAATTTTAAAAGCGAATGAAGATCTCTAAGTTGAAGCTCTAAACTATTATACTTTTCTGTCTTTTTAATGTTACCTTCAAACATCTGACAGAGACATAATTTAGAGATTTCATGCATAAAGAAATCAAATGCACTAACTATAAATACAATTTGAGATCTACTTATCTGATCTTGCAAAAATAGATCTTCAACATTGATTTGAGACATTTGATTTATTCTATTAAATGAATCCTCAAAGTGAGAATGGATATCTTTAAGATTGAATTTTACAACTGTAGTAGCTTGCTTTTCTTTTGTAGCTCCAGTTCTTTCGGTGGAAAACTCAACGCTAACATCGGATAACTTGGCCATACTAAATTTCGCTTTCCAAATTTTTTGCAAAAGATGAATTTAACATAGGTACAGCGCCATATTTACCATCAACGTATCCTTTTGATATATTTTCGGATTTCCTTACATTTTTTATTTCTAGTAAAGAATATAAATCAGTTGCTCTATCTTCATTTAATTGTGTAAACCAAATTTGCTCTCTTCTAAAAATACTTAAATCTAAAAGACTAGTATCATGTGTTGTGAATATAAGTTGAGCTGCACTATCTTTATTTACTTTGTTAAATGATTTAACAATGTACTGAACTATGGATTCATGCAATCCATACTCAATTTCATCACATATAAGAATTTTTCCTTTCTGAAGGATATCTATAATTGGACAAACAATTTCAAATAATTTTCTGATACCACTAGATTCTTCGGTCATCAAATCAGTTTCAAACTTTTCATATACCACTTTGGTGTCAATTCTTGTAATGTTTTGTGTCATTAAAAAGTTTTTTAAGTCATTAGGCATTCCTTGAGGGATATTCTCTATATCAATCTTTGTTTTACCAATATTGAGCTTAATATCCTTAATTCCTGTTCCTAAATCCTGCATCCACTTCAGAAATTGATTTTTAATTTTTGGGTTATTTTTCATAAAGTTAATTGAGTACTCTACCCAATTATTGATTTGCGGATTATAAATTACCAACTGCTCACTAAAGAATTTAAATGCAGACTCTACTTCTTTTAAGTTTGAATAGTTTGCTAAGCAAGATAAAAAAAGTCTATTCTCTTTTAAGATTGATTTAGGAACTTCAAAAGAGGTCTTTTTATATTTACTACCAGGCTCAATATCATCAAATTTTCTTTCAAAGATTTTTTGAACTCTTCCATTTGGAAAATAGAAAAGATATTCCTCAGAAACAAGACTATTTTGCAATGAGAAACCATACGCAAACCTAATACCATCATTAACAAAATGGAATTGATATACGCTTGGAGTATTGTCAGAACTTAATTTGTGGGGCTTCTGCTCAATCAATTGACCTGGTTGATATTGTATGCTGTTGCATACGAGATATTTAGCAAAAGCAATTGCGCTCAAAAAATTACTTTTACCTGAACCATTGGCTCCATAAATTGCCATTGTTCTGTCAAATTTGTATTTTTCAAAACCTAAAAGACAATCACTGTGAGAAGTATCTTTTGAAGCTAGTGCTGAAAAAGTAATTTTATCTTTGATTGATTTGTGATTTGAACAAGAAAACTCAATAAGCATAAATCACACCCAAAATTTGAATAAGTATCCAAACAAACTCGTTTATAAGGTAATTTATACGGCTTATTAAAAAAGAAATTATGAAACTTAATTATGAAGAAGCCGTAATTCATTTATAGAATAGTTTAAATCAATTATTTTATCAATTAAATTTGCATAATTTTTGCAAATTTAGCAAATATAATAAAGAAATCAATTTTTTATTCAATATGAATTACGTCTATGTTGAGATAAAAAATTACTGACTTACTACCTTCTCACCAATTTCTCTATCTTCAAAGGTACGCTTGCCATTAACTATGCTATTTACGTAAGTGTTGATTAAATCAATAGCAATACGGTCATATTCCCCTGAAAGCTCGATGGTATACATGTTAGAGATTTCACCTACAACTACTACATCTCTACCAATATTTGAGCAAGATGCTGAGTAAAAACCTTTACCTAACTGTTTTGGACTTTTACAGCCATTGCTTTTTACATATTCATCGATAATTGTTTTAGCATCTTTGTTGTTAGTGCGTCTTGAATAGGTAAATCTAACTATAGTCTTTGGTACTTTTTGGGTCTTAGGATTTACAGGAGAGGTGTACTCAACTGTAGTACCAATAATTGCAACGCCCCATGATTCTGGTACTGCAGGTAAAAATGCAGGACGAATAATAGAAGCTAAACTTTGGGTTGCAAAGCTTAAGGTTGCAATTAGTAATAAAGATTTTAGGGCTTTAAATCTCATGAACAGACAACTCCTCTTTTGAGATTTGGTTTTCTAATAATTTTAGACCATCAGCCACGTTAGTGCATCGACAAAAGTCTTTAAAAAATGGGTTTAACTCAGATCTGTGAACTCTTGCATATCCTAAAAACTGTTTTGCCCTATCCATAACTGTTTTTTCAGTTCTTGTGGTGGCACTAAATACCTCAATTACCTCAATTGCAGTTTGAAGCACCTTTGATAGTGGATATGACTGTTGCTCACCTTTAATCACATAACCTAAATTAGGCTCAGGAAAAGCACCTCTACCACACATAAAGTGATCGCACAGTGTGAGCTTCTCACAGTCACAAGCTTCTTGATAAGAGTTGATGTTACCGTTAGCAACAATTCTAATGCCACCTGTTAACTCATGCAGTGGTCTTATTGCACTCCAATCTAAAGCTTCTGTCTTATATAAATCTTTTCTTGTACGACAATGGATGGTGATTTCCTCAACTCCAGGAACACTAATTGCCTTTACAATTTGTGGCGCTTCACTCTTATCTAAAAAGCCTAAACGAATTTTTACTGAGAGTGCGTATTTTGGATCTAAGGTTTGACGTACAGTATCTACAATCTCGTGTAAAAGCTCAGGCTCTTTTAAAAGCATAGCTCCTGAATGATGAACAAAACGAGAGGGACAACCAAAATTAAGATCAATAGACTTAGCACCAAGGTTACAAGCAATAACCGCTGATTGAGCTAAAGTCTTTGGATTGTCACCTAATAGTTGCACTCTTAAAGGAGTACCGTCATCAGTCTTACAATCATTTTGATATTCAGGAATTTCACGAAGTAGAGTTTTTTCTGATACCACTAAATCAGTAACTCTAATAAATTCTGAAAAGCACAAATCGTAGCCACCATGAGCACATAAGACTTTTCTCATAGGACCGTCGGCTAAACCTTCTAAAGGAGCTAAATATACTTTGTAATTATTCATAAAAATTTGTGAACTAGTATTCTAAAACACGCTAATTTTAACGTATTGTGAGCAAAAATATAATGACTCTTTATTTGTATGTTAAAATTAAAACAGACTAAGGAGTCTTTATGATTATTGCAACCCATGACGGTACCTTCCATGCTGACGAAACTACAGCATGCGCTATTTTAACTTACTTATTTGAAAACCATTCTATTATAAGATCCCGTGATGAAGAGGAATTAGAAAAAGCCGATATCATCATCGATGTATCTCAAAAAAATGATGACAAACACTTTGATCATCACTCTAAAGAATTTACTTTATGTAGAGAAAATGGTGTTAAATATGCCACTGCAGGTTTAATGTGGAAAAAGTTTGGTATTGATTACTTAAAACTTGTAAGTAAAAACGAGCTTAACTTTACCCCATCAAAACAAGTAATTGAAAAAGCTTTTTTGCGCATTGACACTGATTTTATGACCATGATTGATCTTAATGACAATGGTCAGTTAACCTCCTACGTGCAGTCTGTTGCAAATGCTACTAATGATAAAGAGCAACAAATTGTTGATAGCTTAAATGAGCTTTATCAAGCAAGTCCTGATATTCCTTATATCGTAGCGATGATGAACTTGCCAAATCAAACCGGAGCAGATCAGGATAAAGCCTTTAACAATACAGTAAAAATGCTTAGGGGCATTCTCTTAAATGTAGCAATCAATGCCTTACATACTGAAAGTGGTATTGCTAAGGTACTTGAGCTTTATCAAGGTGGTGAAATGTTAATTATGCATGAGCGTCTACCATGGACCTCTGCTGTACTTAATAATCTTGAGATCTTTAAAGACTGTAAGATTGCAGTATATCCTGATAGAAACATGCGATGGAGAGTACAGTCTTTACCAGTATCTAAAGCTGCTCGCTTTAAGAATCGTTTAAGTGCCCCAGTTTCATGGCGTGGTTTAAATGATAAAGAGCTTGATAAAGTAACTGGTCTTAATAACACCACCTTTATTCACAAATCTGGCTTTACAGGTGGAGCTTATAACTTTGAGGACAATTTAGAACTAGCTAAATTGTGGTTAAAAGAAGGGGTAAGCGATTAGATCTTAAAGTAGAGCCACACGGCTCTACTTTTAAAAACTTAGTTTATCTTAATTAAAGACTTACCTTGATTACATCTTGCTCTTAAGAAAGTGGCTTGACGAGTCAACTTTTTAGGGACTTCCTTTTGCTTATAAGCAAAGCTTCTGTCATTTACCATCAATTTAATTGAGCCTTTACCACCTTCAAGTTTCTTACCATTTGAAAACTCTGCATATAAGTAATACACATCGTTATCACTTGGAAGATTAACTAAAGCTTTTTGGTGTGGATTTACGTTGTACCAACCTTCTACTAACCAATCAGGATCTAAGGACTTGTCCTTTTGATCATTAAGGTAAGAAAAAGCAAATACCACAGTAGCATTAGTAGTGTTATCAATGGTAACTTCAATAGCTTGTGAAGGCATTGAAATAGCTGCAGTTAAAAGAGCCATGGTAGATAAAAGAAGCTTTTTCATAGTAAATCCTTATGGTAAAAACATACTTTGATGATCGTTTTTAGGGTTAGTATCCTGCTTATCCTCGTTGTCATTATCAAAAGTTTTAGATACATTGTCCTGCTCTTGATTTAAGATCTCATCTTTATGAGCTTTATTGGTGGTTGAATCAAGACCTGATACGTAGTCAGATAAATCCTTTTTAGGTTGAGCATTAGGCTCATCCCCATAGGTTTTAACTCTTGTACCTTGTGGGGTGTACATTCGCACAAAGGCCTCTACTCCTACTCTGTTTAAGTCCTGTCTAAACTTAGTTACAAATAATAGAATATAGATAGAAGGTAAAATCACAAGATAACTTAAAGAAATGTTTACCTTAATAATGAACTCAACTAACAAGACTACCGCTAAAATGGTATTAGCATAAGAGCACAATCTTAAAGTATTAGTAAAGTTAGTATTCATCTTACCTACAAAGGTAAAGAGCAATTTGGTGATAAAACACAAGATAAGGGTGTTAAAAACAAGGATTGAAAAGATCCAAAAAGCCATTACAAAAAAGACAATGCCTTTAGCAAGACTTATAACGCTTTGCGCAAGATTAGAGGCTTGTAGTGGGTTAAAATCAGAGCTTGTAGGAAAGAGATCGGTATATTTTACAGAGGAGATCTCTCCTTTTTGGGACTTAATTTTAAGAGTATAGGAGCCAAGCTCTACTAAAGGTAAATATCCATTCTTACTGTTGAGTTTCTCGGTGTAATCACCGTCATTTACATTGTAAATGATGGCAAGCACACCATCTGTGGTGTAAATCTTTTTAAAAGAGTCATTATCGTCTTTTGGATAAAGTCTCCCCTCTTTAGATAAGTAACTACTTGGAAGTTGTGCAATTAAATTAGGTAGTTCAATTTGTCTAAAAGAATCAAGAAGAGAGTTTAATTTAAAGCTTGCAGGAATGGAGACTAATAAACTTAAAGCTATAAGATAAAGAATACCTGTACCTTTTAGCTTAAACAATACATCAAAATAAAACCGAATGGAGGTTAAAGCTAAAAATGGGTATTTCAAGGCTTTAACAATTGTATCTTTATCTATCTTCATAAATTAACCTGCTCTTTAATCAAAGCATACCACATCTTTAGTCAAATTATTTATGGTAAAGCCTATGAACTGTACAAAATGCGTTGTAAGTACAAATATTTGAGGCAAAAAGAACCTAATTAAAGGTGTAAAAACACTGTTTTTGTGCACTTTTAATGCAAAATGCAAAAATTTAGCAAAAACTTAATAAAGCTTTACAATAAATCAAATTTAAAAATTTTTTTACCATAGGCAACATTTGAGGTATTAAATCCATGTCTTTTTTAATAGCATTAAGTAGACTTTTAGCAAAATATACAGCTTTGTTTATCATCGCTGTAGCAGTATTAGCTTACTTTGTTCCACAAACTTGTACATTTGTTAAAGGTACTACCCAGATTGTTATTTTAGGCATTATTATGCTTTCAATGGGTATGACTTTAGATCGTCAGGATTACAGAATTCTAGCTCAAAGACCTTTTGATATCTTTGTAGGCGCTGTAGCTCAATTTACTATCATGCCAATGATTGCTATTTTCCTAGCAAAAACCTTTAACCTATCTGACGGTTTAACCTTAGGCTTAGTTTTAGTAGGTTGCTGCCCAGGTGGCGTATCCTCAAACATTATGAGCTTCTTATGTAAAGGTGATGTAGCTTTCTCTGTTGGTATGACTACTGTATCTACTTTAATTGCACCAGTTGCAACTCCACTACTTGTAAACTTCTTAGTAGGTAAAACTATCGACATTGATCCTTTTGCAATGTTCCAATTCATGCTAATTGTTACTATTATTCCTGTAGCAGTAGGCTCTCTATTAAATATTGCTTTCCACAAGAATAAAGTTTTCCAAGATATTCGTCAGTTAATGCCTGGTGTTGCAGTGATTGCTTTTGCCCTAATCGTAGGTGGTGTAATTGCTGTTCACGGCTCTATCTTCTTAACCTCTGGTTTAGTAATTTTCTTATGCATCTTCTGCCATAATGCTCTAGGTTATGTATTAGGTTACTTAGCAGCTAAAGTATTTTGTATGAGCAAAGCTAAGAAGAGAACTTTAGCTATTGAAGTTGGTGTTCAAAACGCTGGTTTAGCAACAGGTCTTTGCGGTAAGTTCTTCCCAACCTCAGCTGAGGCTGCTATTGCTTCAGCTGTATCTTGTGTATGGCACTCCATCTCAGGTACAGTACTTGCAAATATCTTCTTAACTTTAGATAAAAAAGCTGAAGGTAAAGAAGAAGTTGTTAAATCACAAGAAGCTAAAGCTTAATTAAACTAAGGAATAAAAATGGAGCTATCTGCAACCGTAAAATTGGCTCAACAATTAGTAAAGATTGAGTCAATTACCCCAAATGATAATGGCTGTCAGAATTTAATTGCTGATATCTTAAGCAAATTAGGATTTAAGATAACCTTTATCAAGCACCAAGGCGTAACTAATCTTTTAGCTATGCACGGTGAGGCTAGCCCTTTTTTACTCTTTTTAGGTCACACTGATGTTGTTCCTACTGGGGATGAGAACACCTGGCAATATCCACCTTTTAGTGGTGAAATTGTAGATTATGAAGGTAGAGCCTACCTTTATGGCCGTGGTAGCTCCGACATGAAAGGAGGAGATGCTGCCATGGTTACAGCTATGTGTGACTTTGTAAAAGCAAATCCTAACCATCCTGGCACCATAGGCTTACTCTTAACTTCTAACGAAGAAGGTGATGCTGTAGGTGGTACTCCTTATGTAGCTGAGTACTTAAAAGAGAAAAACTTAATTCCTGACTACTGCTTAATTGCTGAATGCTCTTGTGATGAGACTTTTGGTGATTCTATAAAGAATGGCCGTAGGGGTGATTTAAATGCTACTATCAAAATCAAAGGCATTCAAGGTCATGCTGCTATGGAGCAACATGCTAAAAATGCAGTTTTTGAGGCTAGTAGATTCATCGAGAAGATGCTTTTAAATCCAATCGATCATGGCACTAAGTATTTTCCACAAACCTCCTTCCAAGTATCTAACATTCATGCAGGTACTGGTGCTGACAATGTCATTCCAGGACTTTGCACCTTAAGATGCAACTTTAGATGGAATGATTTGCAGACTCCAGAAAAAATTGAGCAACATGTAAGAGCTATTGCTGATAGCTTAAAGCTTGATTATGAGGCTGAATTTAGAGCAGAAGGTGCTCCTTTCTTAACTGAGGAAGGTAAGCTTATTGACGTATTATCCTCTGCAATTTCTGAGGTAACAGGTAAGAAACCTACTCTTGGTACTTCAGGTGGCACCTCTGATGGCCGTTTTATAAGACCTTTAGGTCCTCAAACTGTTGAGTTTGGACCTGTAGCAAACTTCATTCACAAAGTAGATGAAAGAGTTGCTGTAGATGAGCTTGATAGATTACATCAGATCTTTGTAAAAACTCTAGAACAGTTGTTCTAGAGTTTATCAATGTTAGTGCAACTTATCTTAGAGGTTTTCCGTTTAATAAGAATCTTCCATCAGTTGCACTAATCGTAGCCTTATAACGCTTGCCATCTTTTTCAAAGATCTGCTCTACTCCCTTATTGTTAGTAGTGTAAATCTCAAGACTTCCATTTAGAGAATTCCAAGCATTGTTTGGTTCTGCAATAAAAAACTTACCACTAGCTTCAAGCGGATACTCATCAAGATTTGGGACACCAATAAAGAAGCCTAACTGCTTATTTAATGACAGGTTTAATTTCTTGATATCAAAGGTATTTACTGATCTTAAAGCGTAAGACACCTCAGCTTTATGAGCTAAAGCCTCTTGAATTTCCTTTAACTTTATAGGAGATAAAGTAATATCAATATCATAATTCTTGATATAGTGCAGATCATCGCCCTTTAAAGTATTGTTTAAGCTAAACTCACCTTTGTCATTAGGCTTTGAGATCTTATAGGTGTATTCAAGAGTTTTAGCATCAAAAAGTGGTGTTTTAAGATCAGCTACCATAAGTTTTCCATTGCCAAAGCTTGCCTGATCTTTAAAATCGTCAAGATGAGTATTTACTTTTAAATTGCCCACATACACATCCTGATAATCAAGATTGTCAATCTCAAGCGAAGTTTCAAGCTTGTCATTGAATGTAGCATTAGCTGTAAGTTTAAACTCTTTTTGATTTAAGTATTTAGCCTCAATACTAAAATCCAAAGCTAACGCAGATGACAAGGCACTGATGCTTGCAAGAGCTTTGGTTTGTACAGAATCTTTAACAAATTGAGGCTGAAGCTTCAATTTGTCCGTTAACTTACTCGTATCAAATTCCGTATCAGCGCTTAAAAAGCCTTTTTTGACGGTTGCATCAACATCATACTTAGTGGCAAAGCCATCTTTATCAACGATTTTAAACGTACCTGTTTGAGAAAATAGATTGTGATCTTTACCTTCATAAGTTACTTTAAAAGGTAACTTGCCTTGAAATTGCAGGGCACAATATTCCTCAAGATTTGAGAGCACTTCATTTACTTTATAATCTGTATAGTAAACTCCTGCCACATACACGCCAAGAGCTACAGCAACCGCGCTTGCTGGTATTACCAAAGCTTTTTTCATATAAATCCTTAGTTAAATAGTTTTAATTTTGAAACATTCTTATTAAGTTTATCTAATGACTTATTAACGTCAATGCTCTTAGTCTTTCCTTTTTGGTTTTGATTTAGATCTTTTAAGATCTTTGAGGTATCAAGACTTTCTTTATCAAAACCACCAAAGGAGAGCTTACCTAAAATATCAGGCATCAAACTTAGTCCATTTAGAGTGTAATTTCCGTTTTTAAAGACAACTTCTGTAGCATATGTTCCATCTTTTTGAGGTTGCATCAAGGTAGCAATGCCTTTTTTAGTATTAGTCTTAATTAAAACTTTACCATTTAAAGTCTTTAAGTAATCAGGATGCTTAAAACTTGCGTTAGCACTTGCCTTAAATAATAAAGCGGTACTATCCTCTGATAAAAGTAGTCTTGCAAGTTTTTTAGAAATTTTAAAATCAAAGTTGTAGACTTGAGCTTTAGTTAAGGTTTGTAAAATAGCATCTACTGCTTTGTCATTCTCATTTTTAAGATATTTTTGAGAATTTAAAATTCTGTCTAAGTTAAATTTTGAAAGTAAAAGTTTGGTTTCAAAATTCTGAAGATAATCTAAAGATCCAGAGGCACTTGCCTTAACACCTAAGTTAAAGTTACCTTTATCGTCATAATCAACTGTTTCATAGTCAACGTTTAAAGTTTTAAAGCTGTAATTTGAAGCGCCTACACCTTCAGCCTTTAAACTACCTTCACCTAAACTTTTAATTGGAGTTAAACCGTAAATTTTTGCTTGCACATTGGCTTTGCCTACATTTACAAGTTTGTCATTATAGTAATTGAGAACCTCTGCTTTTAATGTTGGGTTAAGTTCTGTTGTAACATCCACTCTTGAATTTAAGTTAAAGTCTTTGTGTTTACCTTTTAAATAAGAGCCATGAGCTGCAACTGAGGCAAAAGCAGCTAAATCAAATAAATTAGCATGCACGTTTACGCTACTGTGAAGTTTTTGATAGTTTAAGTTTTGAGGTAAAAACTCTTTAACCTCTTTAAAGAGATTAAATACTTTTGAGATATCTAAGGTGGCATCAACTTTTAAAAAGCCTATGTCACAGGTAAAAGGAGCTTGAGCGGTGGCAACCTTAGCATAACGGTTAGTAACCTTTAAGGTGCCATTTTTTGTAAAGATTGAGGACTCCCCTTTCTCATAGGCAACCTCAATATTATTTAAAAATTCATTATTAGGATCTTGATGAAGATAATCATTAAGCTTTGCTAATTGATTTTCAATCACAAAACCTGTAGCAATAATTACCCCAAAATAAACAACTACAACTAAGGCTACAAGTACGCCTAAGAGCTTTAACAAAAACTTCGTCACAAATACCTCTAATAAACTTACCTTATGTAAATTGTAATCGGAGTTTAATAAGGATTGTGTTTGCAAGCTCACAGGCTTGAAAATAAGTAAGATGACGGGTTGCTTAACCTAATTTGCATTAGGTTAAGCAAAAGATTAAAAGGCCTGATGTTCTACTAAGATAGCTAAAGCAATAGTCATTAAGGTTATTGCTCCTAATAGGTTTAAGGCTCTTTCAAAGCCTTTTAATTTAGCTAAGATCTGACCTACAAAGAAGCCTGTAGCAGAGGTGATAAAGCAAACTACACCTATAATGATACTTAAAAGTAAGATACTTTGATTTAGTACTGAGACGCTAAAGCCTAGAGCTAAAGCATCAATGGAGGTTGCGATTGATAGAGAGAATAAGACAAAGAGATTTAGAGTCTTCTCTTTTGTATCCTCTGATTTTTCAAAAGCTTCTTTTACCATATTGCCACTTACTAAAGCTAATAGGATAAAAGCACACCAGTGATCATATTGCTCTAGATAACCACTTACAAAGTTACCTGCAAAGTAGCCAATCACAGGCATTAGAAATTGGAAAAAGCCAAAACAAAAGGCCATGGTAAAAGCGTAAATAAACTTCTTTGACAGTTTATAAGGGTGATTACCATAAATTACAGAGCAAACAAAAGCATCAACAGATAAAGATAATGCAATGGCCAAAGATTCATAGATAATCATAATTATTTTGATTCAATAGGTTTGCCATCATCACCAATTTGCATGGTTTTAGCTTCACCAAGATTTTCATCAGAAGAACTTTGATCCTTTGCCATAATAGGTTTACCGTCATCTCCAATGGAAGCTGCACCGCCACCTGGGGTAAACACTTTAATATCGGCAGGTGACTCTTTTTCAGAGTCTTTAGCTACATCTTTTGGAAGACTTGTTTCAAGAGGAGGCTCAAGATTTGATAAACCGTCGTTTGTTTTCTTTGGTCTTAAAGTATAATCTTTAGGAGCTGCATCGGCAGGCTCTCTAGTTAAATAATCAGGAAGCAAAGCTACCGTGCCACGGTGATTCTTGGCTAAATTATTTAAGTAAGTGCAGTCTTTTAAGATTTTATCAGACAAATCAAAAAAGCCTTCTAATTGCACATCATAAACTCTTGGCTTATAGTTTTTACCTTGTAAAAGAGCGATATTTAAAACAGCACCTTCTGATAACTGTAAGTAAATATCGGAGATCTTTTTATCCTGAGATTTGGTAAAAGGTGCAAAGATAATTCTTGAGGGTGGTACTACTTGACCACGTAAGGAGTATTCTTGACCATTATCAACTAAGAATCTTGCAAAGACAAAACCTTTTAATTGATCGTTAATAGTGACATCTAAAGCAGGTACTGACAACTCAAAAGTTGGAGTTGAGCTTTGATATAAACAGCCAACCTTAAAATCATAGCGATTAGTTATCGACTTTACGACTTTAAATACCGCTTGACGATGCTTAATCTTTCTGTCGATTTGTAAGATTTTAGAAGGAGAGCCGTGAGTAAAAGAGTTATCGGCACTGTCTAACAAGCGCCAAATATAGGCTGATGAAACTGACCAGCCAGAATGGACTACCGCAGTAGCCTTATTAGTCATAAGGCTTACTGCGATTAAAGTTGTAACTAAAAGAGTATTTCTTAAATTCATATACTCATTTTAGTACAAGATACGGCATTTTAAAGTGCCTTCGATTTGTTTTAGTAAAGGAACTACCTTCTCTGGTGCGTTTGAATGAATATCCATTACTACGTAACCAATATCTGCAGTAGTCTGCAAGTATTGAGCAGCAACGTTAATATCATTCTTTTCAAAGATCTCGTTGATTTGACGCATGATGCCAGGTACATTCTTGTGAATGTGTAGTAAACGAGATACATCCTCACGAATTGCAGGTAGTGCAACTTCAGGGAAGTTTACAGCTGTTAAGGTAGAGCCGTTATCTGAATATAAAGCTAACTTCTCAGCAACTTCAGTACCGATATTACGTTGAGCTTCCTCAGTACCAGCACCGATGTGTGGGGTTAGGATCACATTGTCAAACTCACGTAGTGGAGTTACAAATTCCTCACCATTTTTAGAAGGCTCTTTTGGATATACATCCACAGCAGCACCTGCTAACTTGCCAGAGCGTAAAGCATCAGCTAGAGCATCAATGTCAACTACAGTACCGCGAGAAGCGTTGATGAAACGAGCATGATCTTTCATCTTTGCAAATTGCTCTTTGCCAAACATGCCCTTAGTTAAAGGAGTCTCTGGTACGTGTAGAGTTACGATATCAGACTTCTCTAGCAACTCATCTAAGGTAGCTACTTGCTTAGCATTACCCAAAACCATCTTATTCTCTGTATCGTAGAAGATTACAGATAGGCCTAAAGCTTCAGCTAAAATGCCAACCTGAGTACCGATGTGGCCATAGCCTACAATACCTAGAGTCTTACCACGAGCCTCATGACAGCCTGTAGCAGCCTTATTCCAACCGCCACGATGTAATAAAGCGTTACGAGCTGGAATATCACGTAATAACTGTAAGTACTCACCGGTTACTAATTCAGCAACAGAACGAGTATTTGAGAATGGTGCATTAAATACAGGGATACCAAACTCTGCAGCTGCTTTTAAATCTACTTGGTTAGTACCGATACAGAAGCAACCAATACCAATTAATTTCTTTGCGTGAGCAAGCACTTCACGGGTTAAATGGGTACGGGAGCGAATGCCGATAAAATGAACGTTCTCAATTTTATCTAGTAACTCTTGACCGTCTAGAGCTTTCTTTAAATACTCAACACTGGTGTAACCAGCCTTGTTTAAAGAATCTACAGCACTAGGATCAACACCTTCTAGTAATAAGATCTTAATCTTAGATTTTTCTAAAGATAATGAAGGATGCATGTTAACCTCTTAAATGCTTACAAATTAAAATGCCCAAACATAATGCTTGGGCATAAACAAAATTACTTAGCTTTGGCTCTGCGCTCAAGCACAGCGTCATTTAATATCTTGCAGATCTCTTCAGTGTCCTGCATACCAATACATGCATCAGTAATTGACTGACCATATACTAGATTGCGCAAGTCTTTTGGAAGATCCTGTCTGCCTTCAACTAGATTTGACTCTAGCATTAAGCCAAAGATACGGTTCTCACCACCAGCAATTTGAGCTGCTACGTCTTTAGATACATCAACCTGACGCTTAAATTGCTTATTAGAATTTGAATGAGAAGCATCAATCATAACCATTGGCTTTAGTTTAGCTTTCTCTAAAGCTTGGCAGGTTGCCTCAACATCCTTAGCGCTATAGTTTGGCTCATGACCACCACGTAAAATTACGTGACAATCCTCGTTGCCCTTAGTATGAACAATAGCTACATGACCCATTTTGCTTACAGACATGAAGGTATGCTCATTCTCAGCTGCAATAGTTGCGTCAATAGCAATCTTTACAGAACCATCTGTTGCGTTCTTAAAGCCGATTGGGCAAGATAAACCAGATGCTAATTGACGGTGTAACTGAGACTCAGTGGTACGAGCTCCGATGGCGCCCCAAGAAATAAAGTCGTCAATATATTGAACTGTAATAGGATCTAAGAACTCGGTAGCTGCTGGCATACCTAGGCTATTGATCTCACATAATAAGCTACGAGCAATACGTAATCCGCTGTTAATATCATGAGAATCATCTAATCTTGGATCGTTGATTAGACCTTTCCAACCTACAGTAGTACGTGGCTTTTCAAAGTATACACGCATGATGATTACAAGCTGATCTTCATACTTCTTACGTAACTTCATTAACTGATTTGCGTAATCAATAGCAGCTTGGGTGTCATGCACAGAGCATGGACCTGTAATCACAACTAAACGATCATCAAGACCGTTAAAGATGTTGTGGATCTCACGACGGGTCTTGGAAACTAACTTATTGGTAAACTCAGTTGCTGGGAATTTCTCAATTACAGCAATTGGTGGAAGCACTTGATACATATCACTAATTCTCGTATCTACAATACCATGCCCCGCTTCATTAGGCGGAGTAAGGTTCAAATTCTTGTCTATAGTCATTTTAAAAACCGCCTAATTATCTAAAAGAATAAAATCGCCAATAATAGTTAAATGAGGTTGCATTTTGCAACATACTAAAAAGATTCAACACCTTAGTCCTCATTAATTCTAATAAACTATTATTCACGATAAATACCTGTCTAAGTTTTAAAACTATAAAAATAAAGAGCAAATACCTTACTTGTTCACTCTTTACCGCTCTCTTATTTGAGCTTACACAAAAACAAAAGTCTTACATTTTGTAAGGCAACTTAAAGCAAATCTATTCTTTGTTTATTTGCTTGACTAGATTGTAACACATTTTGTGCACAATGCAATTTGTAGGAGCACCTTACCACTAGTGTGCAAGGGCTATTTAGTTTAATGAATACAAAGATAGGATACTTTTCTAATACAAAGTTGCAACTATTAGACTTTATTTGAAGACTGCAGTTAATATCAGCTAGCTTAACTCAAAAAAAATTTCACTAGCTTAAGTATAACTATACAATCAAATAAGGAAGTGTATTGACAGTTGTTAATAAGAAGTTAAACAAAAATCACTTCAATCAACAACAAGAAACTAAAAAATAAAATGCTAGATCCTTTCTAGCATTAGATTTCACATAAAACTGTATTCTCCCAACGGAGTTCCTAATTACTTAGGTGTTTAGAATCTATTTTTATCTGGACTTGTTATGCGATTTAGTAAGACTCTAAGGAACATAATATCAAATTTTGTCTCAGTGTAAAGTAATATTTTTGTGATAAATAATGCAAAATCACCGCAATAAGTCACATAACTCCCAGACTACAATTAATTAGGCGGTTTTTAAAAGCTAAAGGGTCTTACTAAATCGCATAACTCCCAGACCTAGCTCTTGTGAATGCTCTATGTCATCTTGTTAAAGAGCCTTACTAAATCGCATAACTCCCAGACGGGCGACCAACTCTTTGAGTGTGAGATTAAGTTAAAGAGCCTTACTAAATCGCATAACTCCCAGACCTTGACTAGGTAGAAATTTCTTAAAACCCGGTTAAAGAGCCTTACTAAATCGCATAACTCCCAGACAGCATATTATAAGCTAGTGCGCACTAGCTTGTTAAAGAGCCTTACTAAATCGCATAACTCCCAGACACTCTTAGGCTTAAATAAGTTACTTACTACGTTAAAGAGCCTTACTAAATCGCATAACTCCCAGACCTTCCTTATTTAAACTCCAGAAGAGCCAAAGTTAAAGAGCCTTACTAAATCGCATAACTCCCAGACCCTCTTAATACTTGATACATGGAAGTAATGGTTAAAGAGCCTTACTAAATCGCATAACTCCCAGACAATACTCATTTTACGATAACAGATAATTCGGTTAAAGAGCCTTACTAAATCGCATAACTCCCAGACGACGCTCTAACTCCTAAATCCATTACTGTAGTTAAAGAGCCTTACTAAATCGCATAACTCCCAGACGCTGGCTTACTGATGTTTACAAAAAAAATTGTTAAAGAGCCTTACTAAATCGCATAACTCCCAGACTGGTGGTATCAATAGTAAATCAAAAGAATCGTTAAAGAGCCTTACTAAATCGCATAACTCCCAGACCTGAGGACGCTTGGTACTTTCCAGAGAGAGGTTAAAGAGCCTTACTAAATCGCATAACTCCCAGACCTTTTGCAAAAAGATATGTTTTTGTAATTTGTTAAAGAGCCTTACTAAATCGCATAACTCCCAGACATGCACCTTTTTAATCTCAATCATTCTTAAGTTAAAGAGCCTTACTAAATCGCATAACTCCCAGACGAAGTCGTTTTGCAGTACTGTTTAATTGCTGTTAAAGAGCCTTACTAAATCGCATAACTCCCAGACAAGGTTCACCTATTGAGCAAGCTAGGCAATGTTAAAGAGCCTTACTAAATCGCATAACTCCCAGACCTAATAGCAAGAAAGTAAGTGAGCATATCTGTTAAAGAGCCTTACTAAATCGCATAACTCCCAGACTACCTTTTTTGAAATAACACCTTTTAGTGTGTTAAAGAGCCTTACTAAATCGCATAACTCCCAGACCTTGCGACATCGGAATATGAAGTACATGAAGTTAAAGAGCCTTACTAAATCGCATAACTCCCAGACCCAAAGGAGGCAACAACAGAATGAGAAGACGTTAAAGAGCCTTACTAAATCGCATAACTCCCAGACTGTTCCTTTTATTTAATATAAAAATTTCCTGTTAAAGAGCCTTACTAAATCGCATAACTCCCAGACACCTTGTATTGAGGTCGGTTCAGCTGTGCCGTTAAAGAGCCTTACTAAATCGCATAACTCCCAGACTTGCTCTGTATAGTCACGTAATTTAACTTCGTTAAAGAGCCTTACTAAATCGCATAACTCCCAGACTTAACTTTGGCCTAAAGCTTTTGTTAGCTTGTTAAAGAGCCTTACTAAATCGCATAACTCCCAGACGCAGGTTTTAGCTTATACTTAGATGCAGAGGTTAAAGAGCCTTACTAAATCGCATAACTCCCAGACCACATCTGCACTTTGAAAAGTGTCAAAATTAGTTAAAGAGCCTTACTAAATCGCATAACTCCCAGACCGACTTTATCGTCCATGTTTTGTACCTCGTGTTAAAGAGCCTTACTAAATCGCATAACTCCCAGACAAGCTGTCATTACTCTTTTTTGTGCTGGAGGTTAAAGAGCCTTACTAAATCGCATAACTCCCAGACCTCAGGTGTGTATCTATACCCTAAAGACAGGTTAAAGAGCCTTACTAAATCGCATAACTCCCAGACTTTTATTCCAGACCAGAATCAGAAGATTTTGTTAAAGAGCCTTACTAAATCGCATAACTCCCAGACAGGATTGTAAATCTCAAGCTATGATTGATTGTTAAAGAGCCTTACTAAATCGCATAACTCCCAGACAAGTTTATTAGCTAAGTTTGAAAAGTGCGTGTTAAAGAGCCTTACTAAATCGCATAACTCCCAGACACAAGCCTTAAATAGACCGCACTTTAGATCGTTAAAGAGCCTTACTAAATCGCATAACTCCCAGACAAGGTCGTGTAAACTTATTCATCTTTTCCAGTTAAAGAGCCTTACTAAATCGCATAACTCCCAGACAGATTTTTATAAAACCAAAAAGGAGTCATAGTTAAAGAGCCTTACTAAATCGCATAACTCCCAGACAATTCACTGATAAGATCTGCTTTTAATTGAGTTAAAGAGCCTTACTAAATCGCATAACTCCCAGACGAGCTGTGAATGAATTGCTTGAGTGTAAGTGTTAAAGAGCCTTACTAAATCGCATAACTCCCAGACATCCAAAAGTTACATGCAACTTCATACATGGTTAAAGAGCCTTACTAAATCGCATAACTCCCAGACATAACTTATATGCGTGAAAATAGAACTCACGTTAAAGAGCCTTACTAAATCGCATAACTCCCAGACTATGCTTATGCTGCATTTATCATGGGCACTGTTAAAGAGCCTTACTAAATCGCATAACTCCCAGACTATGGTGTACAGGGCAAGAAGATTTATGGCGTTAAAGAGCCTTACTAAATCGCATAACTCCCAGACTACCTAAGAGCGCCGATGGTAACACCCTTGGTTAAAGAGCCTTACTAAATCGCATAACTCCCAGACAAAATCTGTTTTTGAATTTTCTAATCAGATGTTAAAGAGCCTTACTAAATCGCATAACTCCCAGACTTAGTTCTATCATCGTTATGGTAATAGTGAGTTAAAGAGCCTTACTAAATCGCATAACTCCCAGACAAATTGTAGAAAATTCAAAGAATAAGAAAAGTTAAAGAGCCTTACTAAATCGCATAACTCCCAGACCTTGATTTTCAATAACTTGATTTTTTAAATGTTAAAGAGCCTTACTAAATCGCATAACTCCCAGACATTCCCCATAATGAAAAGATTATACAAGCCGTTAAAGAGCCTTACTAAATCGCATAACTCCCAGACTGTATATCTATAATAATATACATATACCTAGTTAAAGAGCCTTACTAAATCGCATAACTCCCAGACTCCAAATAATTTGGGAATAACTTACGATAAAAGAACTCAAATAACACATAAATCACTGTCTAAAAGAGTTAAGTTAACATTTTCATTATAGCAAATTTGCCTTGATTCAAGGAGTAGTAGCATTACATTTAATGACATACTATGATCTAGTAGAGATTTTAGTTCTTGCTGATCTAAAAATTGCTGTAAATTTAAAAAAGCTATAACTGGTGTTGCTATTTTTAGCTTTGAAACAAGTGATACAAAGTCAATTAGTTTTTCTACCAACGATTCATCGATATCTTCAATTTTTACACAAAATGATTTCAATACAGAATGGAGATCAAGGCCTCCATCTATTGTCAAATTAAAATCTGATTTCAAAAGAAGATCATAAAGTAAGGACTCTAACTCTGAATTAAGCTCGTTAAATTTCATCTGAAGAACACTATCGTTGTTAAATTCACAAGACAATTGATCATATGCTGCATTTAAAAATCTTTTATCATTGATATTGATAAGATAAGGACTTTGAACGAAAAACAAGCTCTTTGATAGATTTAATGCTTTTGACCCATCTAAGATGCTCACAGAAGATTGTTCACTTAGGGAAGCTAAATTCATCTCGTTTACAAAACTTCTAAAACCGTAAATATTTTCAATTACAATTATATTGAGTTTGTCGTAACACAAATCTACAGTTAAATTTATAGGACTACAGATAATTTTCATAGCTCAATGTACCTATCAGTGGAGTTGATAACATCTGACTTTGATTGCCCTACTATAAATTCAATTTTAGAAAATTGCCTTTCTGTAATAATCATCATTTGTACAAGTCCTACAGGAGGTTTATGTTTTCTCACTGCTTCAGCTATAGAATTAGCAACCATTGTATTTAAGGCTAGCTTGCAATAAATTGACTCCTGCATCATGATAAAACCAGACTTCACTAGATACATTCTAAAAAGCCTATAATTTTTTCGATCCTTTGGTGTATCCACCGGAAGATCAAACATTACAAGAACTCGCATATATCTAAAGCTCATAGGAGAAATGGTTTTAATTGTGAAAGATCTTCTGTGTTCAAAGTGACAATCGCTGCTTTTGTAAAATCAGCGATAATGTTCGACAGATAACACTGCTTGTTGCAAAAAGTAAAGATCTGGTTAAAAGCTTGTTTTAATTCTCTTTTGTCAGCATCAGTAAAATCATCTTGATTTTGATTTAATACAATAAGATCTACAATAGGTCGAAAAGGCTCAATAAAATCACAGCTAAGATTTACATTATTAGAAGATCCTTTATGCCATATACCAAATTGTGTAACACAACCATTTGAGGCAATTGCTCTAGATATTGCCGACAATAAAAGGGAGTAACCATAATTTAGTTTTATATCAACAACTGAGCCATCGTGACGATAATGATTTTCACCAAGTATTTCATTAAAGTAAACTTTAGCAGCAAAGCTCTCTTTTCTTGATTTATCCCCTACAATAACCTCTGAGGCATAAGTTTCTAACATAGAAGCAGAAGTATCTTTGCCAAAATAACGTAGCACATAGCTTTGGTTTAAAATCTTCCATTGTATGATTTGTTGCCACACAAGATCTTTTATATTTGAAGACCAGTTTACTTGCAAAGAAAGCTTGTACGACGAATTATAAGCACCTTTAATATCTTGCATTTGTGCAATTGGATAATGGTACTCATCACAAAATATTACATTGATTTTGCGTTTTACAAGTTCAACTATCAAATAAGCAGTCAATGCTACAGCCTTACTTTCGATCATCAATGTATCGATTTCACTAAGATGGATCCTCTGAAAAGTATCTTTTTGTCTTACCTCCAAATAATCCATCTTAAAATCTAGCTTTGCATGATTGCAAATTGATACAAATCTCCAAGTCATACGCTACTTTCTTTTAAAAAGTTCATTGATGGATACAGCAGATTCATAAAAACCAGTTACAGATCTATTGATTATCGACCAATTATCTTTAATAGGTAAATTTTCGGATATATTACATTTACCTGCGTATTTAGATAGTTTTGATTTTTTTTCTTTTTGATAGAATTCTATAAATTCTTTTAAAACACAAATATCATCAGAACTTACACTAGCCTTATCACAATAATCACTCAACAATTTGGTATTAACTGTTACTGTTTTATTTTGGAAGATCTTTATTAGCTCCACAATTAAATCTGCTTTAAGCTCTAAAGTAAGCTTCAATTTCTCTATAGGTAAACTTCTAAAGATATCAAAAATCTTTTGATATTGAATGTCTAAATTACATAATGGAGCACAAAGAGTTCTTTCACCTATGCTCTTAAATAAGCTATTTATTTCAGCATCAAAGCAATTAACTTGTGCGTTATTATCTTCTTTCTTCTTATTAGAATATTGATAAATTTTGCTTAACGTCTTTGTCAGATTTTCATTTAGAACTAAAGAATGATATTGACCTGAAAGTAAATATCCATTGCTATGTCCTGAAATTCTGTAAATACATCCTTTACTATCATTACTTAATAGATATGGACCTTTAATCTTTTCAATTAAAACTTGATAGCTAACAAACTGTTTTTCACATGATAAATTTTTATCTAAATATTCTTTAACTTTATTTTTGTATAGGATTGGAATTGAGATAAGCTTTACATACTCTGTTTTTTTAGTTGTAACCTTTACCAAACAATCAAAAGCACCTTTTAAACTCTTATAGCCACCGTATAGTTCTGAAGGTAAATTTTTCTTTTTAGATTCTAATTCTGCCTTTTTCGCATAAAGAGTTTGATCGTAAAAGGTACCTGTAGTTTCTTCTGTCTTTTCTGTTAATAAGATATCATTGCGATAATAAATCTTTCTGATTTGTTCCTTTTTATCTTTAGACAAATAATAGTTAAAGATATATGGTTTTTCCTTATCTGTAGGATCTAAAGATACTGTTGAGAACACCTCGTCAACTCGAGAAAAATTAAAGCTGTTAAAAGTAGTATAGTAGATGTTGCCTGCTACTATATTGCAATAAGCATCCTTTGCGTGGTGTAAATTATTTAATTCTCTTACCTTTCTTAGACCATAGTAAGATTTAAACTTAAAGATCATATTTGCCTTATTAGACACAACTTTGGTGTTATTAGGTCCGTAAAGATCTTCTAAGAGATGAACTAACTCTTTAGTTGCCTGACTTGTATCTACTAATTGTCTTGCAATAAAGCCTTCTTGCTCCATTTCAGATAAATTACCTGCTTTACATAAAGTTGCTAACTTTTTAGTACCGTATTTATCGTTAATATTGCTTAAAAGCCCTAGTTTTTGTAAATGTTGCCAAAATGGCTTCATTTTTTGCACAACAGCGCTAGATAAAGAGTTATCTGATTTGCTTGCGTTCTTAATTTTTTTTACTAACACTTTGTTAGAAAAATCGTCTTGACCACCTTTAGCTCTAGGGTAAATGTGCTCTATGTCTACCAAACTATCATCTGAAAGATCATTTAGATTGATATCTTCTCCACTGTACATGCACTTACCTAATTGTAAGTAGTAGTAATAAAGCTTGTTATTATTTTTACTTAATGAAGCATTAGAGACAGATACTAATTCATTTGATAGCGCCTTTATATCAATGTCATGTTCCTTACAAATTGCACATTTATCTTTATTATTCAAAATATCTTTGTAGATTTCATTCAAGAAATCATATCTTGACTGAGTCTTTTGACCTTTTTTACTCTCAAGATTGCCACGAGTTGTTTCCACAAAAATACGCTTTGGAGGATAGCCCATGATATCTTCGGTGATTTCCTTTACCACAAGTAAAGTCTGCCAGATCATCTTTTTAACTGAAGGTGAGCAATAAAGATCTTTTACTAAATTTTCATAGGAGAAGATATTCACAGAATTTCGAGACTTTCTATTTATATTCTTAATTGCATCGCTAAAAGTAAAGTTTTTAGATAACAACTCCATTAAATTACCAAAGCCTTGCTCCATATAATTCAAGATATTGTCAGGATCTGTAGGTTGTAGCTTTGACATTCCCTTAATGTCAACTAATAACTCTTTAGAAAGGCTACCCCAGCCACTATATTTTAATTTACATGCTTTATCTATTAGTGCTGGATACTTGTTAGAAAGATCTTTAAATTCTTCTTTCAAGCGTTCTTTTAATAGCTTTTGGTTTGCACCAAAAACAGTACTATAGAAAACAACCTTTTCGCAAAAATCAGAGGTTGGAGTAAGATTGTCAATCTTTAAAGTTGACAGTAAGTTAGTAAAATCAATCCAAGAAGACATGTTGATACTTTGATCTTCATCCATACCTTCTAAAAGATCGTTATCGGTTAATAAACCACGGTCAGTAAGATATTTCTTTATATGGTTAAGCTTTGTGATTTTTCTTTTGCAACAAACATCGTAAAAGATTTCTTTAACTAGACCATGCTGTAATGTATTTAATCTTCTACCTTTAAGATGTAGATTGTTAAGGATATCTAGAGCCATAAACTTGCAATAGATAGGAGAGTTTTTAGGTAATACATCTTTTTCAAATAAATAAGTGCACTTGCAAGTCATCCTTTTAATAAATTTCTCGGCACTTTCGCTAAGATCAACTTTATTCTCAAAATTCCAAGGTGTTATAGAGCCATCTTCTTTTCTCTTTATCCAAGCAAATTTTGAGTGTTCATTTAGAGGGCCAACAAAATATGGAATTCTAAAGGTTAGAAGTGATTTAATTTTATCGCTGACACTTAAACCATCATTTCCTTTAACTTTTAAGAAAGTAAATTTATTCTCTGCAATCTCTAAAATTTTATTAAGCTCAATCTCATTGAGTTGATATGGAAGAAGACAGTTTTCTTTAGTAGTACAGGTTGGAAGCAAGGTTAGATTATCTAGCTTAGAGAGTAAAAGCTTTTCTTCTTTACTTAAACCACTTGCTTCATCACTAAGCCAGTTTTTTGCTAAAGTTGTTAGAACTTTATAAATACTGTAAGCTTTACCTTTTTTAAATTTATCTGAAGGCTCTAAATAACTTGCACGTTGACCATGAGTTAGATTGTAGTAAAAAGAACCATTGCAAGCTTTATCATCAGGATTGTTTCTAGCAATTTTAACTGACTTATCTACATCTTTTTCATCTAAAAAAATATCTTTCTTAAATTCTTGCAAGGTTCCTTTATAGCCAGCAGCAGTTAAACGCTCTTGAGTAAGCTTTTCTTTAATTAAGGATTTAAAAATTTTTAAATCTTGTTGATGCTCATTGTAAAGTTTGACTTTTGCTTGGGATAGATATGAATTTTCACCTAAAAGATCTTTTACTTTTACAAGATCATAAAAGGCTTTTATATTTTCCACATGACCTTGTTGCTCGTCAGATAACTTATCAAAATTAGCATCGAAGTCATCAGCGTAAAATTTTATCTTGATAGGTTCGTCTAGATCCTCAATACCAAATAACTTTGTGCAATCTGCTACATTTCCTTTAATAAGATTCATTGTCTCTTTTTTAAGGGATTTGTAATCAGGTGGTAAATCGGCACTATTTTCTTTTTCAAAGGTTGCTAAGGATTTAAAGGCATCATCAATATTCTGCTTTTTTTCAGTAATGCCTTTAGCAACTAAAGCCTCAAAGTCATTTGCTTTTAAAAGATCAATTAAAGCTAACTTAAGATCTTCTTTTGCAGGTGATTCCTCGGTATCTTTTAATAGGCAGGAGGCTACTGATTCACAAGCATTATCCCATGCAAAAGTTGCGTTTTTGATTTTATCTAAAAGTTCATTGGTGCCTAACTGGTATAGGAAGTGACCTCTGTGCTTAATAATATGGTGAATTCCTAAATATAATAGGCGAATGTCATCTACACCATCAGTTAGTAGCTTGTTTCTTAAGTGATAAATAGTAGGATAGTTTTTTAGATAATCTTTATCGGTAAAATTTTGGTCGTCAAATAAAAAGAAACGGTTTTTAATTGTTTTATTAGGATCATCGCCATTTAGTTCACTTTCTTTAAGTCTAATTAAAAAGCTCGGATCCTTCTTTGCAAGCTCAGTATTAAATAACTCATTAAGAAGAGAAATTCTCCAAGCTCTTCTTTGAAGACGTCTGCGATTTGCTCTAAACACACGTCTATCTTCGGCTGTATTACCTGGAGCAAATAGCCTTGATCCCCATAAATGCTTGCCAGCAATCTTAACTATATTGTAGTCTTCATCGGTAACTGCCCAACCACAAGATCCAGAGCCTACATCAAGACCTATATAGTATTCACCAAATTTCTCAAGATTTTTGTCGGATTGCTTAGCCATTTTTTATCCTCTATATCTACCTAATTTATCCATTAAGTGCAAAAAACAAACTTTAATAAGTCTATTTTATATTAAAGAAAAGTTTAATACCACCAATGTTAAACTAATAGATATAGAAGTCACATTTTTATCAAATATGTTAAAATAAAAAATAGCGTTTAATTAAATATCCAACACCAAAGTTACAGGGCAGTGATCAGATCCTGTAACGTTTGTTTCTATGAAGGCATCTTTGATGTTATCTTTTAATTCGTCTGATACTAAGAAGTAATCTATTCTCCACCCTACGTTCTTAGATCTTGCAAAGGTCTTGTAGGACCACCAGGAGTAAACATCTTTAATATCGCCGTTTATATAGCGGAAAGTATCGATGTAACCTGAGGCTAACAGCTTATCCATAAAAGCGCGCTCATTTGGTAAGAAGCCTGTATTATTCATATTAGTTTTAGGTCTTGCCAAATCAATCTCACGATGAGCGATGTTAAAATCACCACAAACTACAATAGGCTTATTATCACGAAGCTTTTGCGCATAGGCTAAAAAGCTTTCAAAAAAGCCCATTTTGTAAGGTACTCTTTTAAACTCACCTGTAGGTTTGCCATTATCATCTAATATGGCAGCACCACCATTTGGGAAATAACCGTTAAAGAAGTGGAATTTTTCAAATTCTAAATGAATGATTCTGCCCTCACCTTGATAGGTAGGATCAGGTAATTCATATTCAACGTTTAAAGGTTCTTGTTTTGAGAAAACGGCTGTACCTGAATAGCCTTTTTTAACTGTTGATGAGCAAAAGTAGGAGTGATAGCCTTCTTTATGCTTAATCTCATCACTAATCTGATCAACACTTGCTTTAGTTTCTTGAAAGCCTATGACATCGTAATTAGTGTTGTAAAACCAGTTGAAGCCTTCTTTTGAGCTTGCAGCTCTAATGCCATTTACATTCCAGGAACTTAAGGTAATTGTCATAGGATCCTCTAATCATCAAGAGCTTTATTGGTAAGCTCTGTTAAATCTTTAGTATTGTCACCACCTAAAGCGGTCATTAAAGTTATGGTGGTATTTAAGTTATTTAATTTTGCCTCAAGATAAATGATTTTTGCATTACGCATGGTATCAGCACTTGATAAGAAGTCAGTTAAAGATACTAAGCCTGACTGATAACGTTGCTCATAACGGGCATAATTTCTAACAGCTAACTCATAAGAGTGCTTATAAGTCATCAAGGACTTTTGATATAAATCTACATTGGTAATTTCATCATAAACTTCAGCTACAGCATTGATATAGTCACTTACAAAGTTTAATTCATACCATTCAATATCTTTATAAGCTTTATTCTTTCTTAAACTTAATTCATTAAAGTTTAAAAATGGCATGGTAGCAGTTGCACCTAAGGCACCTATTGGGTTTGCAAAGAAATTTGCAAAGGTATTAGTATCTCCCCCTGTAATAGCAGCTTTTAAAGTAAAGTCTGGAAAGAAAGATACTTTTGCTAGATTGTAGTCAGCATAAGCTTGCTTTAATAAAGCTTCATCTTTTAAAAGATCGGGACGTCTCTTAAGTAACTTTAAAGGCACATCAGTGCTAAACTCTGGAATTGAAGCATCATCTAAAGCAGAAACCGTAATATCAGTGTCAGCTGTAAAGCCAAGCATAGTATTTAATGCAGTTTTTGCTTTAGCAAAATTTGCTCTTCTAATATCTAATTGAGCTTGTACCTTTAAGTGATTGATGTGGGCATCATCTACATCAAGACTGTTAGCTGCACCTGCTTGAAACTTTTGATTTACTAAATTTAAACGAGTAAAAGAATCTTTTAAATCGTCCTCGCCAATTTTTACCGCTTCTTTAGCATAAGCATATTGCCAATAGGCTTTAGCAGTAGCTTCAATAATAGTAAGGCGCATAGCCTTGTAATCGTAAGCTGTAGCTTCAAAGGCAGCTTTAGCACTTTCATCTTGAGCATTTATCTTACCAAAAAGATCTGCTTGATAAGAGATAGCAAAATTAGACGAAGATGTTTTTACAGATTTGTCGTGGTGGTCAAGAGCTCTTTTAGTTTGAGCCCCAAGATTAGCCTCCATCGATGGATGCTTATCTGTGGCAACAATATCGACATTTAATAAAGCTTTTTTAACGTTTACAAAAGCCTTTTTAATATCGTAGTTTTGCTTTAGAGCAATTTCGATAGCTTTGGTTAAATTGCTATCATTAAAGGCTTTAAAATAATCGTCACAAATTGCCTCACCTAAAAACTTTTGTGCATCTTTAAAGGAGGCAACCTTTGGAAACTCTGGCTCTTTATAATCGGTGTAAAACAAAGTACAGCCAGATAAAGTAAGAGCTAAACTTAAAGCTACTACAATTTTTTTCATTATGCTTTTAAAGTTTCTTCAATATAATCAATCCATTTTGGACAAGCTAAATTAAAAGTTTCTTCAAACTTTTTAGTGCTCATTCTAGAGTCGTGAGGACGGACAGCTTTAGCTCCAAACTCTTGTGAGGTTATAGAGCGCACAAACACATCATGATCTAAAAGCTTGTGTTTTAAAGCCTCTTTAAAAATTACTCTAGCAAACTCGTCGCGACTTATAGCCTCATGACCACAATAGTTATAAATACCAAAGGCATCTGTTCTGCCTTGTAGCAATTGATTTGCAATAGCTACAATATCTGTTGCTAAAGCTCTTGCAGGAGTTGGATTGCCAAGCTCATCTGATACTACAGATAAGGTGTCACGAGTTTTGCCTAAATTAAGCATAGCTTTAACAAAGTTCTTGCCAAAGCGACCAAAGATCCAACTTGCTCTTAAGATTACAGCATTGCAACCTGACTCTTGCACATACTTTTCACCATAAAGCTTAGTATTGCCATAGACGCAGTTAGTATGAGGTGTTTCAAGCTCAGTGTGAAAATCCTCTATATTGTTGTCATAAACATAATCTGTGGAGATATGAATTAAAGGAATATTCTTTTGTTTACAAGCACTTGCTAAATACTTAGGACCTAAGGCATTGACAGCATAAGCAAGATCTTTTTCATCCTCTGCTTGATCTACAGCAGTGTAGGCTGCGCTATTGATAACTAAATCAAAATCCACGTTAAAAAACATGGAGGCAACTTCATCCTCATTGGTGATATCTAAATCGTGGTGAGAGCAGGAGATCACTTGATGATTATTTAATAAAAGTTGCTCTTCAAGCTCTCTGCCAACTTGACCATAGGCGCCTGTAAGTAAAATCTTTGACATCTTAATCCTTTATTTAGTTGTATTAGCAAGTAGTTGAACTATGTTTTCAAGCACCTTATAAGCTTTATTAAAAGCACCTACTGGTAGGCACTCGTATGGTCCATGACAATTTAGTCCACCTGTAAAAATATTTGGAGTAGGTAATCCTTGATTTGACAAGTTAGAGCCATCAGTACCGCCCCTAACTTTATTCTCAAATACATTAACTTCAGCCTCTTTATAAGCATCTTTAATCATTTGTATAAACTTAGGATGCTTATCTAGTTGCTCTTGCATATTAGCATACTGGAACATAGTCTTAATGCTAATAGTGTCTTTACCATATTTTTGATTGATAAAGTCTTTTACTTTGTCTAAAAATTGTAAACGCTTTTCCATACCTGTATGGGTAAAATCACGAATGATCATGTTAAGTTTACAACTTATAGTGCTACCTTCTATCTTATGCACATGGTAAAAGCCTTCCTCACCAAAGGTGGTCTCAGGAGTCTCATCTTGAGGTAACAAGCCCATAAACTCATTAGCAATAGTTATAGCATTTTTTAAAGTTTTATAAGCAACTGCGGTATGTACAGACAAACCATTGATGTTGACAATAGCACCGTAGGCATTAAAGGTTGCAATATCAAGCTCACCTTCACTAGTACCATCAACTGTTAGACCATAGTCACAGCCAATTTCTTTTACATCAAGATATTTTGTGGATAAGCCAATTTCCTCATCTACACTAAAGATGATAGTTAAAGGTCCATGCACAATTTTGTCGGTGACTTTTAAATTGTGTAATAACTGTAAGATACAGCTAATACCAGCTTTATCATCAGCCCCAAGTAAAGTAGTACCGTCAGTTACAATGATATCCTCGCCTTGGTGTCGGTTAAGATCTTTACATAAAGCATCATTGATAACTAAACCATTTTCAAGCTCAATGCCACCACCTTGATAGTTTTTAACTAAAGATGGCTCAATGTTAGCTCCAGAGCAATCAGGAGCAGTGTCCATATGAGCTAAAATACATAAGCTTTTAGCTTTCTCATAACCTTTGGTGGCTTCTACTTTTACTGTGATCACGCCATTGCTATCTTGTTTTGCAAGGTAGCCTAATTTATTGATAGTAGCTAATAAATAAGCGCCAAAGCGTAATTGACCTACCGTTGAAGGGGTGGTTTTTGATTCAGGATCTGATTGGGTATCAAAGGAGATTAAATCCACAAAAAGTTTAACCAAAGGATCAATACCACATAAATTCTCTAAATCTTGTTTGTTACCTTTTTGCATATAAAACTCCTTATTCACGAGCTAAAGCATCAATAGGATTTAATCTTGCAGCAGAGCGTGCTGGCATGTATCCAAAGATAATACCTATTATAGAGGATGTGAAAACCGCAATGATAATAGAGGTAATAGAAAATGATAAAGGTATTTGAGGGGCTGCAAATTTTAGGATAAAACCTGTGAGCATTGAAAAGAACACTCCTAATAAGCCACCTACAATACATACAGTTATAGACTCAATTAAAAATTGAGTCATGATATCAGAGCGTCTTGCTCCTACTGCCATACGAATACCAATTTCACGAGTACGCTCAGTTACTGATACTAGCATAATATTCATCACACCAATACCACCTACAATTAAAGAGATCACCGCAATGGCACTGATTAACAAGGTAAAAGTGCCAGTGGTCTGAGAAATAGACTTCATGATGGTATCAGAGGACATCATAAAAAAGTCTACTCTACCGTGACGAGTTTTAAGTAAGCTTGTAATGGATGCTTCAGCGACAGCTGGCGCAAATCCATCTTTAGTTCTTACAATAATTGAGGAGATGTAATTTTGTTTTACAATGCGGTTCATCAAAGTACTGTAAGGAATATAAAGATAAAGATTATTAGGTGGTCTAAAGGCTACTTCCTTATCAACTAACACTCCCACCACAGTAATTGGTTTGCCTTGGATAAACACTCTTTTACCAATCGGATCTTCATACGGGAATAAAGTAGTCTTAGTCTGATAATCAATCACACCAATTTGTGGGGAGCTTTGAGATTCACTATCAGAGAATTTACGACCTTTACCTATCTCCATGCCATAAACTCTAAAATACTCATCAGATACGCCCATCACAGTTGCTGTAGCTTCGATATTCCCTACTTGTACTGAAGTTGAGGTTTGCACAGTTGGAGTTACAGAATCTACAAAGGGTTGACCTTTTAGAGCTTGCAGATCTTTTATCGATAAAGTTCTTACTCTTCCAGATCTCATATCACCCATACGCTGACCTGGCATAATCGTAATAGTGTTAGTACCCATTGAGGAGATATTCTCAATTACTTTATCGGAAGCTCCACGGGCTAAAGCTACTACAGAGACTACTGACATAATACCGATAATGATACCAAGCATCGTCAAGATAGTACGCATACGATTTGAAATCATAGCGCGAATTGCCATGATATAAGCTTCTTTAAATCTGTCTGCGTAAGCTCGGAAACTGTCCACTAAGGCATTAGATTTTTTAGTATCAACTTTGTCAAAGTCTAAATCCTGATGATCTTGAACTGCCTCGTTGATAGTATCTGATAGCACACTACCATCTTGAATAGTGATAACTCTGTGAGCATAGGCTGCAATCTTAGGATCGTGGGTGACTAAAATAATGGTGTGACCTTGCTTATTTAAATCCGTCAAGATCTGCATTACTTCAAGGCCTGATTTAGAATCTAAAGCACCTGTAGGCTCATCAGCTAGAATAATTTGACCACCATTGATTAAGGCTCTAGCAATGGAAACACGTTGCTGTTGACCACCGGACAATTGAGACGGTTTATTTAAAACTTTAGTTTCAAGTCCTAAGCGCTTTAAAAGCTCAATCGACTTTTTAAGTCTAGTGGTTTTATCAATACCAGCATAAATTGATGGTATTTGTACGTTTTCTTTAGCATCTAAGTGTGAGAGCAAGTGATAGCGCTGAAAGATAAAACCAAAAAAGTTTCGACGCAACGCTGCAAGCTCATCTGGAAGCATGGCAAAAGTATTTTGACCATTTACTTTGTAGCTACCTGAAGTTGGAGTATCTAAGCAACCTATGATATTCATCAAAGTTGATTTACCAGATCCTGATGGACCTATAATGGCAACTAGCTCCCCTTTGTTAATGGAAAGATTGATACCATGCAAAACTTCAACTTTAGACTCACCTTCTCCATAGGATTTAGTGATGTCTTCAAGCTCTAGAATGACCTGTCCCATTAGAATGGTCCTCTTCTGCGCTTAGCATCTTTTTCAAGTGCTTGAGCTTCAGCTGTTTGCACATCATCGCCAATCACAACTTGCTCGTCTTTTGCTAACCCACCAACAATCTCAATATATTGATCGTCTTTTAATCCAACCTTAATGTTTTTACGCTCCACAAGGTTGTCTTTTAAGACATAGATTTGTGCAGTACTATCATCAATAACTCGTCTTAAAGCGGTTAAAGGTAAAGTTAATACCTGCTTTTTATCAGCAATGTTAATCACAACATCTGCTGTCATATCAATACGTAATGTTCTATCCTGATTGTCAGCAATAATATCGGAGTTATAGTAAATAGCTGTCGAATTATTTGAAGAACTTGAAGAAGATGAGGTTGAGTTGTTAGTTGAACTCTTATAGGAAGATGGTGCAGGATCAATTCTATTTAACTTACCTTCAAAGGTACGATATGGCAAACCTAAAATGGTAAAGCTACAATCCATACCAGTCTTTACATTCACTACATCAGCTTCACTAATCTCAGTTGACACCTTCATCTTTTCTAAATTAGCTAATCTTAAAATGGTAGGAGTAGTTTGATTAGCATTCACAGTTTCACCTTCTGAGACAACAGTTGCATACACAGTGCCGTCAAAAGGTGCGGTAATTTTGGTGTAACCTAAATTAGTAGTAGCATCATCAAACTGTAATTGAGCCTGCTCTTTTTGAGCGTTTAACTCCTCAAGTGAGGATACAGCCATCACATAGTTTGCTTGAGCTAACTCTAATTCCTGACGAGAGGTGGCATTAGTTTTGATAAGTTGATTTTGTCTATCTAACTCAAATTTTAACTTTTTAATCTGAGCTTTTTGAGATTTGGTTTTAGCTTCAATAATCGCAATTTGAGCTTTAGCAGTTTTTAAAGCTGTTTCTTGAATTTTAGGATCAATCTCGCACAACAATTGACCTTTTTTAACATCATCACCGGTTTGAACATAAAGTTTTAAAATCTGTCCTGAAACCTGAGCACCAACGTTTACCTGCTCAATACCCTCAATAGTACCTGTAGCATAGACTTTTTTACTAATGTCACGTACTTGCGCTGTAACTGTCATGTAGCTTATAGGCTCACTCTTAAAAGCGTTATATAACACCAAAATAAACAACCCTAAAAGAGCAAGGCCTATTAAAATAAGTTTTTTAAGATTTTTTCTACAAAAGATTTTTTTTAAGTCGAACATAGTGGTAAATCGTTAAAATTGGCAAACTATGAGATAATGTTACAAGTAAACTTAATCAGATTTAATTAGCATAATCTTAGCTAAATATATTTTACTCAAATTTGCTAATTCTTGAGTTCAATTTTGTAAGGTTTTTATGTCACAGTTAAAATGTTTAAATCCAATTATCCTAAATGAAGGTCGTGAAAAATCACTACAGCGTCATCATCCTTGGATCTTCTCAAAAGCCATCGCTAAAGTTTTAGGTGACTATGAAAAAGGTGCAACTGTTACCGTATTAGACAGTCAAAATAACTTTTTGTGCTATGGACTTTACAGCCCTGAGTCTCAAATTAGAGTAAGAGCGCTGTCTTTTGATGAAAGCGTAAAAATTGATGACAACCTTATCAAATCAAGAATTGAAAACGCTATTTTAATGCGTAAAAGAGTCTTTGACCGCGGTAATGACGGTGTAAGATTAGTCTCCTCTGAAGGTGATTTATTACCAGGTCTCATCGTGGATAAATACAATGAGTATCTAGTTATTTCTATAAGCTCTTGTGGTATGGAGCGCTTTTACAAGACTATTGTAAAAACTTTACAAAGCAATTTTAAAGACTGCTCTATCTATGAGCGCTCAGATACTAAATCCCGCCTAAAAGAAGGTTTACAAAAACGCTGTGGCGTAGTGTCAGGTAAAGAGCCTGAGGACACCATCTACGTAAAAGAGGAAAACTCAGTAGCTATTCCTGTAGACATTAAAAACGGTCATAAAACAGGTGCTTATCTTGATCAAAGATTAAGTAGAATTAGACTTGGCGCTTTATCAAAGGGAGCCTCTGTACTTAACTGTTTTTCCTATACAGGTGGCTTTGGTCTTTGGGCTTTAAAAGGCGGCGCTTCAAAAATTGAGAATGTCGATGTTTCAGATTTAGCGCTAAAAGCTGCTAAAACTGGTGTAGCCTTTAATCACTTAGATCCTGGTCGTTGCAAGTTTATTAAAAAGGATGTCTTTGAGTACTTACGTGAGCAAGTTGAAAAAGGCGTTAAATACGATGTAGTAGTACTTGATCCTCCAAAGTTTGCAGAAAGTGCTGCTAACCTTAAAAAAGCCTGTCGTGGTTACCAGGACATCAATCGTTTAGGTTTAATGCTGGTTAAAAAAGGTGGTCACTTGCTTACCTTCTCTTGCTCAGGCCTTGTTGATCCTGCCCTTTTCCAAAAGATTGTGGCAGATGCAGCTTTAGATGCTAAAGTTGATGGTCGTGTAATTGCAACCTTACGTCAAGATGAAGATCATGTAGTATCTCTTCCTTGTCCTGAGACCTTCTATCTAAAAGGTCTTGATATCATGGTGATGTAAAATGATTGATTACAAAACAGTTTTAGTAACACCCTTTTCTCAAAATTGCAGGATCTTTGTAAACGACGAAAGTCGTGAATGTGTAGTCTTCGATCCTGGTGCTAAAGCACAAGAGTTATATGCTGCAATTAAAGAAGCTCAATTGACTTTAAAAGCCATTTTGATTACTCATATGCACTTAGATCATGTAGGTGGTGTAGGCTTATTAAGTAAACTTAGTGAATGTAAAGTTTACGGCAGTAGTAAAGAAGATGAAGTTATAAAGCAGAGTCTAAAACATCAAGCCTTGATGTTTAATCTTGAACAGTGCGACGACTTTGATAATCAGTATCTTGAAGATGGACAAGTAATTGAGCCTATGACTGATTTTAAATTAAAAGTTCTCCACACTCCTGGCCATACCCCTGGTGGCGTTTGCTACTATTGTGAGGCTAAAAAGTTATTACTAAGTGGTGACACCCTCTTTAATAAATCTATTGGTAGAACTGATTTTCCTCATGGTAACTATGACGACATCATAGACTCCATTAAAAATAAGTTATTAACCCTACCTAAAGACACCACCGTACTATGCGGTCATGGACTTAACACTACCATTGAAAATGAGATTAACTCAAATCCTTATTTAGTGTAGTTAAGAAAATTAAATTGATGGGATAAAGGCTTTTCAGCCTTTATTCTTTTGACTACTTGAAAAGATCTTCAAGCTCGCTTTTTGAAAGTAGAGGCAGACCTTTTAATTTACGCTCTTGATTGATCAAATTCTCTTCTACATCATCTAAATCAATACGTAAAAAATACCCTTTCTCCTCTAGTGCTTTATCTAATTCTTCAGGGGTAACCTTAGGTAAGTTCTTGTGTTTTGACAAAGCAAACATCATCACAAATTTAGGTACTCCAAAAGCATCTAAAAGCTGTGCAGGGATGTGGGAGAACACATCTTTTTCTTTTAAATAAAGATAGCGACCATTTTTGGTCTGACTCTTATAAACGAAAACCAATCTCTCTTGCATAAATTTGATGTTCCATAAAAAAAATAACGGCACTAGATTTTGTAGTGCCGCCTAATCCTTATGTTTGTTTGATTGTCTGTGTCCATTATATTTTTGTATTTCCTAAAAAAAATAGATACAGATCAATAAATTGTGAAGGAGTTAAATTTTTGTAGTCTCTCTGTGTTTATAGAGCAAATTATTAACCTTTCTATAATTTACAAAATAGGTAAATGGTCAGAATTAAATTTCTGACCTATTGTTTCTTAGCCATGTTCCATGGCATCAAACTATCCAAAATCTCATCAGAAATTGAGTGAGATTTATATCCAGTAATAGTACCTCTATGATCTTTT
>Ga0256404_1002123_pt1 | contig 44916 bp, 40 predicted proteins | sample RumenRJG_01DNA_FD_185990 | JGI IMG/M metagenome (GOLD analysis project Ga0256404, IMG submission 185990) | Bovine rumen microbial communities from Lethbridge, Alberta, Canada - RJG_01 | ecosystem: Host-associated > Mammals > Digestive system > Stomach > Rumen | place: Canada: Alberta | collected... | reverse complement strand
ATACTATTCATGAGAGATAGACCTTCTTTCTGACTTGAATTTGGTGTGGTAACTTTATTCTAACAGATTTTCGTCTATCTCTCTATTCTTTTTTTCATTTTTGTCCAATATCTATTGTAGCACTACAGTGATGCCCGCAGATGTTTTTATGAAACTACTTGATTTTATTTTCAGAGTGTGATATAATGATAAAGCAGTGGAGCTTGTGTTACAGGCTGAGAGGAAGGTTGGACCTTCGACACTTCGACCTGATTTGGATAATGCCAACGTAGGTAGCCTGCAATATGATTTTTTCAGGGAACTGCGTTTGCGGTTCCCTGTTTTTATAGGAGATGATGCTATGGTAAAGATCAATGGAGAACAGCTTGACAAAGCCGGAAAAACAGTCGCTGAGATGCTTGGGGAAATGAATATAAGCGGTCAGCGTGTTGCTGTTGAACTGAATGAGGACATCGTCCCGAAGGCAAGCTATTCCGAAACAGTTCTCAAGGACGGCGATACTGTTGAGGTAGTAAGATTCGTGGGCGGCGGCTGATATGAGCATACCGACAAGAGAAGAGATGTACCGTGCTCTTGAGGAGCGTCACGGCAGGGAACTCCAGCGGAAATTTGCAGAGGCTTCGGTAGCTGTGTGCGGTCTGGGTGGACTTGGCTCGAATATAGCAATATCACTTGCAAGAGCAGGTGTCGGACACCTTCACCTCATCGACTTTGACAGGGTTGATATTTCTAACCTCAACCGTCAACAGTATTTTGCCGATCAGATAGGGAGCTTCAAAACAGAAGCGCTTACAGCCAATCTGAAAATGATAGCGCCATACTGCGATGTTACTGCCGACTGCGTAAGACTTGATGAGGACAATATGCCTGAGCTTCTCAAAAACGAAGGCATTATCTGCGAGGCTTTTGATAAAGCTGATCAGAAAGCGATGCTCGTGAACTGTGTTCTTGAAAATATGCCGGAGAAGTATCTTGTTGCTGCCTCCGGAATGGCTGGCATCGCACCCTCGAACCTGATCAAGACAAAGCGCATAGCCAAGCGCTTTTACTTATGCGGAGACGGTGTCAGCGATGTTGAAGACGGTATGGGACTTGTTGCCGCAAGAGTAATGATCTGCGCCGCTCATCAGGCACATACGGTCATAAGAATAATTGCAGAAGAATTTGATACATAAGGAGCGTTCAGAATGAACAAAGATGATAAACTGATTTTAGGCGGACGTGAGTTCAGTTCGAGATTCATTCTCGGTTCAGGAAAGTATTCCCTGAATCTTATCGAAGCAGCTGTAAAGTATGCAGGTGCGGAGATAATTACACTTGCGGTCCGCAGGACAAACTCAAAGGAGCATGAGAATATCCTTGACTATATTCCGGAGAATGTTACACTTCTCCCGAATACATCAGGTGCGAGAAATGCCGATGAAGCAGTTCGTATAGCAAGACTTGCCCGTGAACTTGGCTGCGGAGATTTTGTGAAGGTAGAGATAATGCGTGATTCAAAGTATCTTCTTCCGGATAATCAGGAGACAGTCCGCGCGACTGAGATACTTGCAAAGGAAGGCTTTGTAGTAATGCCTTATATGTACCCTGACCTCAATACTGCCCGTGACCTCGTTAATGCCGGAGCAGCCTCCGTTATGCCGCTTGCTTCGCCTATCGGCTCTAACAAGGGACTTGCAACGAAGGATTTCATACAGATACTTATTGACGAGATAGACCTTCCAATCATCGTTGACGCAGGTATCGGACGTCCCTCACAGGCTTGCGAGGCAATGGAAATGGGCGCAGCAGCTGTAATGTCTAATACAGCGCTTGCAACAGCCGGTGATCTGCCTGTAATGGCAGAGGCATTCCGTCAGGCAGTAGAAGCAGGAAGAAAGGCTTACCTTGCCGGACTCGGACGCGTCCTCACACGCGGAGCATCACCGTCCGATACACTCACAGGCTTCCTCAGAGACTGATAATATGCGGACGCTATGAAAGCGTACCGCAAAACAAGAAGGTATACAAATGGATAACAATTATTTTGTGGATTCGGATAAGCTTTCCGAAGCCGCACTTGCAAAAAAACACAAGCTTGAAAATGATCCTTCTTCACGTACAGATCATATGAAGTACATGGAGGGCATGGAGCAGATAAATTCTGAGATACGTGACTATGTGATCGGAGAAATGGAAAGCTACGACTATGATTCCTACACCGTCGCTGATGTACGTGCTGCACTTTCCCATGAAAACTGCACCGTTGAAGACTTCAAGGCACTTCTCTCACCGGCCGCTGAGCCTTTCCTTGAGAAAATGGCTGAACGTGCAAGACTTGAAACACAGAAGCATTTCGGTAACACGGTCTACCTCTTCACACCTCTCTATATTGCTAATTACTGCGAGAATTACTGCGTATACTGCGGATTCAACTGCTATAACGACATCAAGCGCATGAAGCTGAATATGGAGCAGATAGAGCATGAGATGAAGGTAATAGCTGAGAGCGGCATGGAGGAGATACTCATTCTCACCGGCGAGAGCCGTGCTCAGAGCAGTGTTGAGTATATCGGCGAAGCCTGCAAGCTCGCAAGGAAGTATTTCCGTATGGTAGGTATCGAGATATACCCGGTAAATACTGAGGAATATCGTTATCTCCACGAATGCGGAGTTGACTACGTTACCGTTTTTCAGGAGACCTACAACAGCGACCGCTATGAACAGCTTCATCTGCTCGGTCACAAGAGAGTGTTCCCTTACCGCTTTGATGCGCAGGAACGCGCTCTTATGGGCGGTATGAGAGGTATCGCCTGTTCTGCTCTTCTCGGACTTTCAGATTTCCGCAAGGATGCTCTTGCAAGCGCACTTCATGTGTATTCGCTCCAGAGGAAGTATCCTCATGCTGAAATATCGCTGTCATGTCCGAGACTAAGACCTATCATCAACAATGATGAGATAAATCCGCTCGATGTTCATGAAAAGCAGCTCTGTCAGGTGCTTTGTGCTTACAGAATATTCCTGCCGTTCTGCGGAATAACCGTATCCTCGCGTGAGAGTAAGACTTTCCGCGACGGTATAGTAAAGATAGCCGCAACAAAGGTCTCAGCCGGTGTTTCTACCGGTATAGGTGACCATGAAAGCAAGTACACCGGCAAGGAGAGCGATTCAGCTGAGGGCGATGAGCAGTTCGAGATAAACGACAGCAGAAGCTTCAGCACTATGTATAAGGATATGTCCGATGAAGGCTTGCAGCCGGTGCTGAATGATTACCTCTATGTCTGATATGATCTGCATCACGAACAGAGGTCTTTGCCGCGGAGACTTCCTTGAACAGATAAAGCGTCTTGCGAAAGCGCATCCGAGAGCGATCATTCTCAGGGAAAAAGACCTCTCTCCGGAGAATTACCGTAAGCTTGCAGCAGAGGTGCTGGAAATATGCAGGGAAGAGGAGACTGAGTGCATTCTGCATACATTCGCCGATATTGCGGCAGAACTCGGTGCTGGGAGTATACATCTTCCGCTGCATATACTAAGGGAAATGCCGGATGAACTGAAAAAACGCTTCCGCAGGATCGGCGCATCCTGTCATTCCGTGGAAGACGCAATAGAGGCTTCAAGTTTGGGTGCTTCGTATATAACTGCCGGTCACGTATTCGCAACCGATTGTAAAAAAGGTCTGCCGCCGCGCGGAATTGATTTCCTGAAAAATGTTTGCGGGAGTGTTGATATACCTGTCTATGCTATCGGCGGTATATCGCCGGAAAATATAGCGGAAGTCCGCAGAGCAGGCGCTTCCGGAGGCTGCATTATGAGCAGTGCGATGAACTGTAATGATGCGGTGGACTTTCTTAGAAAATTTGAGGAGGCAGATCATGAGATTTGATAAAAAGCAGCTTGCTCTCTACGTTATTACTGACCGCGGATGTCTCAGAGGGCGTGACCTTGCAGAGCAGGTAAGACTTGCCATTCTTGGCGGAGTTACCTGCATACAGCTTCGTGAAAAGGAGATAGGCGAGGATGAACTCATCACTGAAGCGGTCGCTTTGAAAAAGGTATGCAGTGAGTACGGTGTTCCGCTGATAATCAACGATAACTGGCAGGCTGCACTCAAAAGCGGCGCGGACGGAGTACACGTTGGTATCGAAGATGCTCCTGTCGCAGAGATCAGACGCATCGCCGGAGAAAAACTCATTATCGGTGCAACTGCGAAAACAGTTGAGCAGGCAAGGCTTGCCGAGAAATCAGGTGCTGACTATATAGGAGTAGGAGCGGTATTTCCGTCTCCGACCAAGAAAAATGCGGTAAGGATAACTCCGGAACAGCTTCGTGAGATATGCGCCTCGGTAAGTATCCCTGCCGTTGCTATCGGAGGCATCAGCCATAGCAACGTGAACGAGATAAAAGGCTGCGGACAAGCCGGAATTGCAGTAGTTTCCGCAGTTTTCGCCGCTGACGATGTCAAAGCCGCTGCATATGAACTCTCTCAGTTATTGAACTGACCGGAGTACAATGCTGCTGTTGCGGCTTTTATTGAGGGAAACCCTTTTGAAAAAGGGTTCTCCCTGATAATAACCGGAAAAGTAACGTTATACTCCGGTTAATCCGATAAATGAAAGGAGAATCATATGAAGACGGCATTGACTATTGCCGGAAGTGACAGTTCCGGCGGAGCAGGGATACAGGCAGACATCAAGACTATGACGCTGAATGGTGTATATGCGATGAGTGCTGTAACGGCGCTGACGGCGCAGAATACTATGGGTGTAACGGCTATCAGCGATGTAACACCGGAGTTCCTTCGTCAGCAGATAGACGCAGTATTTGAAGATATACGTCCGGATGCGGTCAAGATAGGAATGGTATCATCGGCGGCTCTTGTAGAGGTAATTGCAGAGCGGCTTATACATTACAATGCTGAAAATATAATCGTAGATCCGGTAGCGGTTGCAACGAGCGGTTCGTCTCTCAGTGCTCCGGAGGCTTATGAAGCACTCAAGAAGCATCTTCTTCCGATCGCAGCGCTTGCAACGCCGAATATTCCGGAAGCCGAGCTGCTCTCGGGGGGCAGAATAACTGATGAGAGTGGAATGATGTCTGCGGCAAAGACTATTGCTGAAAAGTTTGGGTGTAATGTTTTGTGTAAGGGCGGACACAGCATTAATGATGCTAACGATCTGCTTTTTCGCATGAACGGTACTCATCACTGGTTCATGGGCAAGCGCGTGGATAATACTAATACTCACGGTACAGGCTGTACGCTTTCGAGTGCCATTGCAGCAAATCTTGCTAAGGGAATGTCTATGCCTGAAGCGATACAGCGGGCAAAGGAATATATTTCGGGCGCACTTGAAAGTATGCTCGATCTCGGTCACGGAAACGGTCCTCTCGATCATATCTTCGACCTTAAAAGTAAATACGCAGAATAATCACCGAAAGGAATATAATTATGAGAAATTACAGCACACAGATGGAAGCAGCTAAAAAGGGTATCATCACCCCTGAAATGGAGATCGTTGCCAAAAAGGAGTATATTGAGCCTGAGCAGCTTCGTGAACTCGTAGCAAAGGGAGAGGTCTGCATTCCCTGCAACGTTAATCACAAGTCCATTTCACCTGAGGGAATCGGTACACGTATGCGTACAAAGATCAACGTAAACCTTGGTATTTCCGGCGATGTGAAGAATTATGACATGGAAATGGAAAAGGTCGATATGGCGATCAAATTCGGCGCAGAGGCTATCATGGATCTCAGTAACTACGGAAAGACCAACACATTCCGTAAAGCACTTGTTGAGAAGTCTCCTGCAATGATAGGTACAGTTCCGATGTATGATGCTATCGGCTATCTTGAAAAGGATCTTCTTGAGATAACTGCTCAGGACTTCCTCAAGGTCGTTCGTGCTCACGCAGAAGAGGGCGTTGATTTCATGACTATCCATGCCGGTATAAATAAACGTGCGGTTGAAGCATTTGTACGTGATAAGAGAAAAATGAACATCGTTTCGCGCGGCGGCTCGCTCCTTTTTGCATGGATGGCTATGACAGGCAATGAAAACCCATTCTATGAGTATTATGATGAGGTGCTCGACATTCTTCGTGAATTCGACTGCACTATCAGTCTCGGTGATGCACTTCGTCCGGGCTGTCTTGATGACGCAACAGACGGCGGTCAGATAGCTGAACTCATTGAACTTGGCGCACTCACAGAACGTGCATGGGCAAAGGATGTACAGGTAATGGTCGAAGGCCCCGGACACATGGCAATGGATCAGATAGCAGCGAATATGAAGCTTCAGAAGCGTATCTGCCACAATGCACCATTCTACGTTCTCGGACCTCTCGTTTCTGACATATTCCCGGGCTATGACCACATTACTTCTGCTATCGGCGGTGCTATTGCCGCTGCAAGCGGTGCAGACTTCCTCTGCTATGTAACTCCGGCGGAGCACCTCAGACTTCCTGATGCAAATGATGTTAAGGAAGGCATCATCGCAAGCCGCATAGCTGCACACGCTGCTGATATTGCAAAGGGACTTCCTCACGCTATGGACGCTGATAACGCAATGGCTGAGGCTCGTCACGCTCTTGACTGGGAGAAGATGTTTGAAATTGCAGTTGACCCTGAAAAGGCTCGCAGCTACTATGAAAGCACTCCTATCGCAGAGCGCCACACCTGCTCGATGTGCGGAAAAATGTGTGCAGTCCGCACCACGAATATGATACTCAACGGCGAAAAGGTCGAATTCTGTTCTGAACTCTGATGCTTCCTGATAAGCATTGAATAATGTACAATTTTAGCGTATCGCTCCGGCGGTACGCTTTTTGTATGAAAATGATCCTGATTATGCTGGAAATTCAGGCTTACATTATTCTATTTGTATAAATAATTCGTTATATTGCATAAAGGCAGAAGGAATTATATGTGCATACATCCAAAAAAATTTTTATTAATAATATGTACTTTAATTTTATACAAAAAATGGTATAATGTATATATAACCTATACGATATTATGCGATAGAGGGTGGATATAATGAATAATGAAGTGCTTCTTAACATTGCGGTAGTCGTTGCAGGTCTCGACGAGGAATACCAGCATAATATTATCACAGGCATAAATGACGCTGCCCGTGAACGCAGCATTAATGTTACTTATTTTGCAGCATTTGGCGGAATGCTTGCAAGCAAACGCTTCGATATAGGAGAATACAGCATTTACAGGCTTATTGATTTTGCAAGCTTTGATGGTGCTATCCTTATGACGAACACTATAAGCGATCCTAATGTCAAGGTTGAGATCATTGAACGTGCCCGTGAATCAGGTATTCCATGTGTTGTATTTGACTGCGATGATTACCCTGAATTCTGCAATATCAGTATTGATAATACCACGGCTATGAGAGCTATGATCGAACACATCATAGTTGAACATAACGCAAAGGTGATAAATTATATATCCGGTCCCCTTGCTAATCCTGAGGCTAAAGCGCGTTATCATGCGTATCTCGATGTGATGAAAGAGCATGGACTCGATGTCGATGAAAACCGTATCTATTACGGAGAGTTCAGAAGTCTTGACGGTAAAAGAGCTATTGAGAAGTTTGAGGCTTCAAAGCTTCCGCTGCCTGATGCTTTTATATGCGCGAATGACGCAATGGCACTTACAGCGGCGACAGCTCTCGAAAAGCTCGGATACAGGATTCCGGAAGACGTCCTTATTACCGGATTTGACTATACTTACAGCGCAAGAAATTACTGTCCCTCTCTCACATCAGTGAAAAGACCGCTTTACGATGCAGGATATAAAGCTTGTGTGACGATCGTTGATTTTGTCATGGAAGGCAAAGAAATGAAAAAAACACGTCTTGAAGCAAGTCCGGTATTCTCGGAAAGCTGCGGATGTACTTCTGACAGTATTGATGATTTCAGAGAATACAAAAAGCGTACATATTCGCATACAGAGAGTACAAATGAACATATCGCAATGCTGAATCGCCTTACCGCAAGACTTGCTGAGACTGAAAGCGAAAGCGAGCATTCTGAGGCTCTTTGTGAATTCATATCAGAGCTTAATTGTGAAAAGTTCTGTATGTGCCTCACTGAGGACTGGAAGGATTCTTTCAATGTGAATCCTTCACTTGAAGTAATTGAGGAATCAGGCTTCTGCGGATATATGACAGCTCCTCTTATATGGGATAAGGGAACAGTTCGCGGTGTTGGTTACTTTCCGAGTTATGAGATGTATCCCGAGCCGTTCGAGACAGGCGGAAATGTCAGCTATTTCCTACCGCTGCATTTCCGTGAGAGATGCCTTGGATACTATATAGTCACTAACGGAGATTTCCCGACAAATAGCCTGCTTTGTCATACTCTTACCATGAATATCAGCAATTCACTTGAAAACGTCAGAAAGCTTTTCCACCTTAATAAGGCTATGGAGGAACTTAATCGCCTGTATGTAATAGATCCGCTTTGTAACGTTTATAACCGCAACGGATTTATTAATGTTGCTGATGATATGTTCAAGGAATGCGTTGAAAAGAAGAAAGCACTCATGCTAAGCTTTGTTGATATGGACGGTCTGAAGTTCATAAACGATAATTACGGACATAACGAAGGCGATTTCGCTATACAGCGTCTTGCGAGCGTGATACAGGAGTGCTGCGGCAGAAGAAGCATCTGTGCGAGATTCGGCGGAGATGAGTTCGTTATCTTTGAGATAGGTGTTACCAATGCAGCTGCGGATGCTCTTCAGAGACGCTTCGACAGCCGTATCGAGAATATGAATTCTATCATCAAAAAGCCGTATACGCTTTCAGCAAGTATCGGAAGCATAATTGTTACTCCTGATGCTAATACCACTCTGTATAGTATAATACAGGAAGCTGATGATAAGATGTATGAGATAAAGAAAGCCAAAAAAGTTGCACGTAAATCTGAGAAAATATCAGGTTGACACAAAAAAGCCCTGCATAATGCAGGGCTTTTAGTTTACCTGTTATTCACATTGAAGCCAAGACACTGGACTATTGTAGTAATATTGCCAAGGCTGTCTCTTATTTCAACGTTATAGGTGCTGATGTGCTTTGACTCTTTGACCAGTCGCGCTTCAGCTATAAGCTTATCAGACTTTGGAACGCCGATATATGAAACGTCACAGTTAAGACCGACTATACCAGCCTTCTGCCAGTTAGAAGCAACGGCAAAAGTGAAATCAGCAAGTGTGAAGTAAACACCGCCCATAACACCGCCCATAGCGTTTCTGTGCCTATCATTTATAACGAGACTGCATTTAGCGTAGTGGTCATCTATCTCTTCGATAAAAACGCCTGTATCCATAGCATAGTGATCACCCTCGAAGAACTCGCGGACTCTTTCAAGTGTTTCTTTATCAGCCATAATTCACCTCTTGTTTTCGTATTCGTTTCTGAGTATAGAAAAATACAATCTGCCTACATACTGGTTATTCCAGAAGAAATAGTCCCTGAGAGTACCTTCATAAGTGAAACCACATTTTTCGATAACTCTTTTTGATGGAGCGTTGATAGTTTTGGTGCATATCTGAACCTTATGCAGATTCATTTTATTGAATCCGAAGTCTATCACAGCTTTGGTAGCCTCTGTTGCATAACCTCTGCACTGAAAATCAGTACCTATGCAGTATTCGATCTCAGCGAAATGGTTCTTGTTATCCACGAGAAAATATGCTATCTGACCGATGCATTCGCCGATTTCCTTATCAATGATAGCCCAGCGGTAGTAATCATCTTTTGTATAAGAGCCGATATACTTATCAAGAAGCTCTTTGACTTCTTCTTTTGTCGAGTAAACCGGTTCAGAATAAAGAGACTGCACCTTTTCATCTGCGACCCAGTATCTGAGCATAGCTTCGTCATCCGAGTATTCAAATTTCCTTAAAATGAGACGATCAGTTTCTATTGTAAGAGTACCTGTATGTGTAAGCATAGATATTCTCCTGATGTTATGATTATTGATAGATCAAGTCAGCTATCATACTATAAGCGACATATCATAAAGACCGGCAGGCTGATCCTTGATAGCAACAGCTGCATTTACAGCACCGTTTGCGAATACCATTTTTGAAGCTGCTGAGTGAGAAAGTGTGATAACTTCATCGTTTCCGGCAAATATGACATCATGCTCACCAACGATAGTACCGCCGCGTATAGAGTGCATACCGATCTCGGACTTTTCGCGTTTCTGACGGCGAGAGTGACGGTCGTAAACATAGTGCTTTGAGTTATCAAGAGTTTCATTGATAGCGTTTGCAAGCATGATAGCGGTACCGCTCGGAGCGTCTATCTTCTGATTGTGATGCTTCTCAACGATCTCAATATCGAACTGATCTCCGAGAACGGAAGCAGCCTTCTTTGCAAGCTGAACAAGCAGATTTATGCCGAGAGACATATTGAATGTAAAGAATACCGGTATCTGCTGAGCGGCACTTTTTATCTGAGCGATCTGTTCATCGCTGTAACCGGTTGAACCGATAACGAGAGGAGTTCCGGTAGAGAGACAGTAGCCGAGAAGATTATGGAGCAGAGCTGGATTTGAGAAGTCGATGATAACATCAGGCTTTTCCGGCAGCTTGTCGGGAGATTCAACTATCGGGAAATCAGCATACTGCTTAGTAAAAACGTCAACTCCTGCGATGACCTTGCAGTCATCGCGTCCATCAGCACAGGCAAATACATTTTTGCCCATTTTTCCGTTAGCACCGCAAATAGCAATATTTGTCATGATTTTTACACTTCCTTTACTTTAATTCCGAATTATGCATTCCTGATTTTTAATTACTTAATGAGGTTGTGTTTTGTAAGAGCAGCTCTGAGCTTGTTTCTGTGCTCATCTGTCATTTCGCAGAGCGGCAGACGGCACTGACCTGCGTTCCAGCCCATCATGTTCATAGCTTCCTTTACAGGGATAGGATTTACCTCAATGAAAAGGTCGTTGATGATATCGAGGTATTCAAGCTGGAGCTTTGTAGCCTCTGCAAAATTGTTATCAAGGCAGAACTGCACCATATCATGCATCTGCTTAGGGATAACGTGTGATGCAACGGAGATAACGCCCTTACCGCCGAGTGACATAACAGGCACTACCATATCATCATTGCCGCTGTATATGTCGATATTATCGCCGCATTCAGCAGCAAGCTTTGCAACGAAGCTGATATTGCCGCTTGCTTCCTTGATAGCTGCGATATTCTTATGCTTTGCGAGCTCCTTTACTGTTGAAACTTCAAGTCCGCAGCCGGTTCGGCTTGGAACATTGTAAAGGATTATCGGGATGTTTACAGCATCAGCGATAGCTGTAAAATGTGCGATAAGACCTTTCTGTGTAGCCTTATTGTAATATGGAGTAACATGGAGAAGAGCGTCTGCACCGGCAGCTTCAGCTTCCTTTGAAAGTTCAACTGCATATTTTGTATCGTTGCTGCCTGCACCTGCGATAACAGGAACTCTGCCTGCAACGTGCTTTACAGCGAACTTGATGCAGTCGCGGTGTTCGTCATCGGTCATGGTAGCGGATTCGCCGGTAGTACCGCAGATAACGATAGCATCAGTACCGCTGGCGATCTGATCGTCGATGATCTTTCCGAGTTCATCGTAATTTATAGAACCGTCGCTGTTCATAGGGGTTATTATAGCAATACCAGCGCCGGTGAAAATAGTATTCTTCATAGACTAGATCCTTTCATATAATTAGGGATTCGGAATGCGGAATACGTAATTAAATACGCTTCGCACAGACACATTACGATTTTTGAGTTTTAGTTATTGACATAAGAATTTTCAATAATTCCTGACAGTCAGGATATATGCTGCAGAATATGTTTACAGCAATATCAAAACAGCATTTGAGATTATGTTCCGTATGCGATAGCAGATGCTGCCGATTGTGAAGAGTGAACGAGTTTACGAGTGGCAGCGTGGAAGCCAGCGGGGGCTCCCCGCTTAATCAAAGTATCCTTTTGCTGCAAGGAGTTCAGCAAGGAGAACGCCGCCGCCTGCTGCACCTCTTAAAGTATTGTGAGAGAGACAAACGAACTTGTAATCATACTGTGTATCCTCGCGGAGACGACCTGTTGAAACAGCCATACCGCCTTCGAGGTTTCTGTCGAGTTTAGCCTGCGGACGGTTATCCTCCTCAAAGTAGTGGATGAACTGCTTCGGAGCACTTGGGAGCTCAAGTTCCTGAGGAACGCCCTTGAAGTCTTTCCAGAGCTGGAGTATTTCCTCCTTGGAAGGCTTCTTATCAAAGCTTACGAATACAGCAGCTGTGTGACCGTCTGAAACAGGTACACGGAGACACTGAGTTGTGATCGAAGGTGATGAAGCCTTTACGATCTCATCTCCCTTGATCTCGCCCCATACCTTGAGCGGCTCCTGTTCGGACTTTTCTTCTTCTCCGCCGATGAACGGGATGAGGTTATCTATCATTTCCGGCCATGTCTCGAAGTTCTTTCCGGCACCGGAAATAGCCTGATATGTGCAGGCGAGAACGTTCTTGAGACCAAACTTTCTGAGCGGATGAAGTGCAGGAACATAGCTCTGGATAGAGCAGTTTGATTTAACAGCGATGAAGCCTCTCTTTGTACCAAGACGCTTTCTCTGTGACTTGATGATCTCGATATGATCCGGGTTGATCTCCGGAACTACCATAGGAACATCAGGAGTGAATCTATGAGCGGAGTTATTAGAAACGATCGGGCATTCTGCCTTTGCATAAGCTTCTTCAAGAGCCTTGATCTCATCCTTTTTCATATCAACTGCACAGAAGCAGAAATCTACCATAGAAGCGATCTTTTCGATGTCTGAAGTTGCGTCAAGGAGTACCATATCCTTCATTGCAGCCGGCATAGGAACTGTCATTTTCCAGCGGCTTCCGGCAGCCTGTTCGTAAGTCTGACCAGCGCTTCTGGGTGAAGCTGCAAGGACCTTTACATTGAACCACGGGTGGTTCTCAAGGAGTGTGGCAAATCTCTGACCTACCATACCCGTTGCGCCGATGATACCTACATTGTACTGTTTCATAAAAATTCTCCTTAAATAAAAATTTGCACAAAAATAACAAAAACCGGTTGCAAACCGGTTCATCATGCGTTATAATAGAAATGTTGGCAAAGCAGATAAAAGTTCTGCCGATAGCTCTCCACCATACGCAATGATGACAACTGCATACCTGTTGAATATACAGCCAGAACGGGATCTGCCTAAAAAGCCGTTCTTCGGCAGCCTTGCCTTTCGCTGTACACCATTGGAACAGGCATTCCCGTGCACAGGTACTGATCGCAGCCGCACCTCTACCTTGTTTACATAATAGCACTTTAGCGGCACGTTGTCAACAGTTTTCGGAAATTTTACAAAAAATAATTTGAAAGGACGTTCTTCATGAGTATCTTGACTGACATTGAAGCGGGATTATTCAGCTTAAAGGATGAAAAATTCGCAGAATTTCAGAAGAATCTCACGCCTTCGCTCGGAAGAGAGCATTTCATCGGGGTCAAGACGCCTGAATTGAAACGATTTGCAAAAGAACTCAGAAAGCGCAGCGATACCGGAGAATTCCTTGATGCGCTGCCTCACAGATACTTTGAAGAGGATCAGCTTCACTCATTCATTATCTCGGAAGAAAAGGATTTTCAGCGCTGCATCGTACTGCTTGAAGCCTTTTTGCCTTACGTTGACAACTGGGCGACTTGTGACCAGCTTTCACCGAAGGTATTTGCTAAGCACCGCGATGAACTTATAACCTATGCGGACAAATGGCTTGCATCCGGGCATACTTACACTATAAGGTTTGCGATAGGTGTTCTTATGAGGCATTTTCTCGGTGAATATTTCCGGAAAGAATATGCCGAAAGAGTTGTATATGCTGTTTCGGATGAATATTACGTAAATATGATGCGGGCATGGTACTTTGCAACGGCTCTTGCCAAGAATTATGACGAAGTGCTGCCTTACATAGAGAAAAAATGTCTTGATAAGTGGACACATAACAAAACGATACAAAAAGCCGCTGAGAGTTTCCGTGTGACAGACGAGCAGAAGCAGTATCTCCGCAGCCTTAAAATATAAGGAGCAATTGAATGGAACTACTTAAATCAGATTTTTACTATGATCTTCCGGAGGAGCTTATAGCTCAGCATCCGGCAGAACCGCGCAATTCCTCGCGGATGATGTGCGTTGACCGCAGAGACGGTTCGATAACGCACGATCATTTCTATAATTTATGCGAGCACCTCAGAGAAGGTGATTTACTTGTAATGAATGATTCGCGTGTTATCCCGGCGCGTCTTTACGGTGAAAAGATCGAGAACAAGACCTTTATTGAATTTCTTCTGCTTGAACAGAAGGGTGATAAGCTGTGGGAGATAATATGCCGTCCCGGAAAGAAGGCAAAGGTCGGAACAAGGTTCAGTTTTGGCGGCGGAAGACTTATTGCCGAGGTCAAAGAAGTCAAGGACGACGGCAACCGCATCGTACAGTTTGAATGCGAAGGCAATTTCTTTACCGCTCTTGAAGATGTCGGACAAATGCCGCTCCCGCCTTACATAACCGCAAAGCTTGAGGATAAGGAACGCTATCAGACGGTATATTCGCGTGAACTCGGTTCGGCAGCCGCTCCGACAGCCGGACTGCATTTCACTCCGGAAATGCTTGATGATCTGCGGGCAAGAGGAATAAAGACTGCCTTTGTTACGCTCCATGTCGGACTTGGAACATTCCGTCCGGTAAAGGAAGATAATGTCCTTGATCATAAAATGCACAGCGAACACTATTACCTTCCGAAGGAGACAGCCGATCTCATAAATGAGACAAAGAAAAACGGCGGACGTGTTATAGCTGTCGGAACAACTACCTGCCGCACACTTGAAAGTGTTGCGACGTTCTATGGTGAGATAGCAGAGCATGAGGGATATACAGATATATTTATCTATCCTTCGTATGAGTTCAAGTGCATAGACGGACTTATAACCAATTTTCACCTCCCTGAAAGTACGCTGATAATGCTTGTTTCAGCGTTTATGGGATACGACAATACAATGAACGCATACAAAACAGCAGTTGCAGAGCGCTATCGTTTCTTCAGTTTTGGAGACAGTATGTGCATACTATAAATCACATTGCTAAGGAGAATTGAAATGTCTGAGCCTGATCTTAATGAGTTTTTTAAAGGAATAGTTGATTCTGAAGAAGGTCCTATTGTCATCTGCAACCTTGATTACAGGATAATCTATGAGAATCCTGTTGCCAGCAATTTTTATTCAAAGGAAGGTCCTATCCGCGGCAAACTGCTCGGAGCCCTTTTGGACGAGGAGAGAATGAGCAGGGTGATAATGTGCGTTGAGTGGTTCAAGGAGGATAAAAAGAACAACAAGGTCTTTGCACTTCATGACAAGAAAAATAATATGGATATGTATATCCTTGCCATAAGAAACACAAACGGCGAGCTCATCGGCTTCTACGGACGCCGTGAGGACAGGACCCCCGATCAGGGCAAGATGTTCGATCTTGACTGATCCTCAAAAATACATACAAAGGAGCATATATGTTTACTCTTTTCAAAACTGAAAACAAAGCCCGTAGAGGTCAGTTCGAGACTGTACACGGCACTTTCCAGACTCCCTGTTTCATGAACGTAGGTACAGCAGCCGCTATCAAGGGCGGAATATCGTCTGTTGACCTGAAAGGTCTCAAAACCCAGGTCGAGCTGTGCAATACCTATCACCTTCATCTGCGTCCCGGCGATCATGTCATCAAGCAGATGGGCGGACTTCACAAGTTTATGAACTGGGACAAGCCTATTCTCACTGACAGCGGCGGATTTCAGGTGTTCTCGCTTGCAAAGCTGCGTAAGATAAAGGAAGAAGGCGTTTATTTCGCTTCACATATCGACGGCAGACGTATCTTTATGGGACCTGAGGAGAGTATGCAGATACAGTCGAATCTCGGCTCGACTATCGCTATGGCTTTTGACGAGTGCGTGGAGAATCCTGCACCGAGGAAGTATGTTCAGGCATCTGTTGAGCGTACAACAAGGTGGCTCATAAGATGCAAGGAGGAAATGGCAAGACTGAACAGCCTTCCGGATACGATAAATAAAAAGCAGATGCTTTTCGGCATCGGTCAGGGCTCTACATATGACGATATCCGTATCGAGCATATGGAAACTATCGCAAAGCTCGATCTTGACGGCTATGCTATCGGCGGACTTGCTGTCGGAGAACCTACCGAAGAAATGTACCGCATAATTGATGTAGTAGAGCCTTATATGCCGGTGAATAAGCCGCGTTACCTCATGGGAGTAGGCACTCCTTCAAATATAATCGAAGCAGTTGCAAGGGGAATAGATATGTTCGACTGCGTAATGCCGAGCAGAAATGCGCGTCATGCGACAGTATTCACATGGAATGGCATAATGCACCTCAGCAATAAAAAGTATGAGACCGATCCGCGACCGGTCGATGAGCAGTGTGACTGTCCGACCTGCCGCAACTTCTCACGGGCTTATGTAAGACATCTCTTCAAGGCTAATGAGCAGCTTGCAGGACGTCTTGCAGTTCAGCATAACCTCTACTTTTACAATACTCTTACAGAAAAGATAAGAGATGCGCTCGATGAGGGACGTTTTGAGCAGTTCAGACATAAGTATTCGGAACTGCTCGCTTCACACGCAAAAGATTAAGGAGATAGGTATGAGCGGATACAGCGCTTTTGCAAGGTATTACGATGAACTCACCGCGAACATTGATTACAGGAAGCGCGGTGAGTATTTCCATGCTATAATACAGAAATTCAAAACGACTAAGGAGAATATCCTGCTTGATCTTGCCTGCGGAACGGGAAGTATATCCGAGGTCATGGCGGATCTCGGATACGACGTTGTGGGCGTGGACAATTCTGATGAAATGCTGAATATCGCACTTGATAAGAAATTCGTGAGTGGAAGGAATATACAGTATCTTTGTCAGGATATGAGAAAGCTTGATATGTTCGGCACGATAGATATTGCGGTCTGCGCCCTCGACAGCGTGAATCATCTTGCATCGCTCGATGATGTCCGGAAAGCCTTTGAGAATGTGGCATTTTTTTCGGAAGTCGGCGGACTTTTCATATTTGACGTTAATACTCTCTATAAGCACAGGAATGTTCTTGCTAACAATACCTTCACCTATGAGACAGAAGACGTTTTCTGTGTCTGGGAGAATACGCTCGTTCCTGAGACTGACGAGGTGAAAATGGAGCTTGAATTCTTTGAGCGCGAAGAGAATGGTATGTGGTCGAGAAGTTCGGACGGCTTTTCGGAAAAGGCATATTCGGAAGAGGAAATTGAGCGTCTGCTTAGTGAGACCGGATTTGAAGTGCTTGCAAAGTACGGCGATGATACATTCGATCCGCCTGCACCGGATTCGCAGCGCATAGTCTATGCGGCAAGGTGTATACGCAGCGGACAGCATTTTTAAGCGTAATCCAGAAGTATCTTTAGAATTATAAAACCGGAGGTTATTATGGGTAAGTTATACAGGGCTATCTCAGCGGACGGCTCGGCATTTGCTGAAGTCCTCGATGCAAAGGATATAGTTTCAGAAATAGAAAGAATACACAAGACATCAGCGGTAGTGACTGCCGGCCTCGGCAGACTGAGTATTGCCGCTTCGTTAATGGGATATATGCTGAAGGGAGAGAGCGATACTGTAACTCTACGTGTGGACGGCGGCGGTCCTGCCGGACAGCTTACAGCAGTTGCCGACAGCTGGGGAAACGTTAAAAGCTGCGTGAACAATCCCGTAGTTGAGATACCTCTGAATGCTCAGGGAAAGCTTGATGTCGGCGGAGCAGTCGGCAGTGACGGTACACTTTCCGTGGTCAAGGATTTGGGACTGAAAGAACCGTATGTCGGGGTGATACCGCTTGTTTCCGGCGAAATTGCTGAGGACATAGCTTCGTACTATGCAACGAGCGAGCAGATACCTACGGTGTGCAGTCTTGGAGTGCTCGTCAATCCTGACCTGACTGTTCGCTCAGCAGGAGGATTTCTTGTTCAGCTTCTGCCCTTTGCGGATGAGAAGTGCATTGATACTATTGAGAAGAACGTTGCTGCTATGAAGCCGGTATCAGCTCTTCTTGACGAGGGCAGAACTCCGGAGGAGATAGCAAATATGCTCCTTGCAGGTCTTGAACCGAACGAGCTTGATTCTGCTGAGCCTGCTTATGGCTGCGATTGCAGCCGTGAGCGTACTGAGCGCGTTCTTATCAGTATCGGAAAGGAAGAACTTCAGTCAATGGCGGATGAGGGCAAAGACACTAAGGTATGCTGCCACTTCTGCGGAAAGGAATACATATTCACACCTGATGAGATACGCAGACTCATCAGCGAATAAATGAGGAAACATATGATAACTGCAATTTTTGATCTTGACGGCACTATCGCTGACACTATTTGTGACCTCGGCGATGCTGTGAACCGCGGACTTGCTGAAATGGGATGTCCGCAGCATGATTATGATACATATAAGAAAATGGTAGGAAACGGGGCGCGAAAGCTTTGCGAGAGAGCACTACCGGATGACAGAAAGTCCGAGGCAGGCAGACTTCACGAGCTTTTCAGGCAGAATTATGCTGAAAACTATCTCTGCAAGACAAAGCTTTACGACGGCATGGCAGATACTCTTGCTGCTCTTGACAAGGCAGGAGTAGTTCTTGCAGTTGCGACCAATAAACCGCAGGATTTTGCTGTCAGTATAATTGATAAGCTGCTGCCGGATGTTGATTTTGTATGCGTTCTTGGAGGAACTGAGGATCGTCCTCCGAAGCCTGATACAGCGATAATTGTTGATATATTGTCACGTCTGCCGGATGAAAAGAATCAGGTGTTCATGATCGGCGACAGCAATGTGGACATACAGACCGGACGCAATGCAGGCATTGAAACTATCGGCTGCGCTTGGGGATTCCGCGGCAGGGAAGAGCTTGAAAGGGAAGGGGCTGACTATATCGCAGAAGCTCCGGCGGACATTGTTGGATTTGTGACAGGAAAGAAAGATCAAGCATGAAGAGGTGTGGATGAAAATGGGAATATTCAATCGCTTTTTGGGTTCTGAAGAGAAGAAAAGCATCGTTCCGGCAGGGTTCGATCCTTCACTTGGTATTTCAGCAGAACCGCGTGTCTGGGATGCGGTCATTTCGCTTGGTGGTACCTGTCAGGTCGCACATCAGATAAAGCGCAGCGGAATGAGACTTGCATCCTATCCTTTCGACTGGCTTTTCAGTACAGAACCTGAGTATGTGATAAAGGCTTTTGAGGATGATTTCAAGGACTTTCTGAAGTATGAGAATCTTGATGAAGCTGAAAAAACTGAGACGGAGCATAAAAGAGTCACCGATAAATACTATCATATGATACATCAGCATATTTTCCCTCTTGATGAACCGATCGCTGATTCGTATGCATCAGTAAAGGAAATAGTCGACAGAAGAGTAAGACGTTTGCTTTCTTTGCAGGGAAAGAATATGAGCATTCTCTTCATCCGCACGGATCTTACGGAAGATCAGGCACTCAGACTTGGAGATCTGCTTCACAGAAAATACGGTAAAAACGCACATTTGCTTGTGGTGAATCACATCAAAGAATTCAAAATGAGGTATATACCTTTAAATAGTGAATATATCTCGATGTTTGAGATATATGATGAAAATGAGAACACCGGACAGCGTTGGCAGGGCTACGATCCTCATTGGGATGTACTGCTCGGTAATATGAAGGTCAGGGAATTTACGGCGGATCTGCGAGACGAAACGCTGTTCGAGGGTATATACGGCTATGAAAAAGATGAGCAGGGAAGAGGCTTTCGCTGGACATTCAAAGAAACCAAATTCCATATTGACCGTTTCGGAGGCTGCCGGTGTACACTGAAATTTGATTGCCCGAAGAATACTGACGTTGAGCTGCTGGATCACAATGGCAAAGTCATTGCGTCCGTGAACACAAGTAAAGCAAACAGCTTTACATTTGATATAGTTCACGAAACTCGTGAGGTAACTCTGAGACTTGGCGCAATATGGCGTCCGTGCGATGTTTTCGGCGTTCCGGACGAACGTGAACTCGGAATTTGCTTGCGTGAGATACGGATAAGGCGGCTGAAAAATTGAAATTAGTGCATCCGGCAGAGGTGTGCAAAGGTTTCAAAATATCAGGGCTTGACAAATAAGGCGTTTTGTAGTAAAATATATTGTATGTATTTATATCTATGCAGTGCTTATAAAAGTAATAGAAGATGTCTCTGCGGTTATAGATTGGCATAAATAAACGTAAAGAAGGTATACACATGGGGTTATTTAAGAATGTGTTCGGCGCTAACGCTTACAGTAACAGAGAACTCAAGCGCATAGCACCGATAAAGAATAAAGTTCTGGAACTTGATGAGGAATATCAGGCACTTTCAGATGCCGACCTCAAGGCAAAGACTGCCGAATTCAAGGACAGACTTGCAGACGGTGAATCTCTTGATGACATTCTCCCTGAGGCTCTTGCAACTGTAAGAGAAGCAGCTTGGCGTGTTCTTGAAAAGAAGCCTTATCCGGTACAGATAATAGGTGCTATCGTTCTTCATCAGGGACGTATAGCTGAAATGAAGACCGGTGAAGGTAAAACTCTCGTTGCCTGTGTTGCTTCATACCTTAACGCTCTTTCAGGACTCGGTGTTCACGTTGTAACCGTAAATGATTACCTCGCTAAGACACAGGCTGAAGAAATGGGCAAGGTGCTCCGCTGGCTCGGACTTACAGTAGGATGTATCCTTCACGGTCTCAATAATGACGAGAGACGTGCAGCTTATAACTGTGATGTTACATATGCAACAAATAATGAACTCGGTTTCGACTACCTCCGTGACAACATGGTGACTCATAAAGAAGATCGTGTTCAGAGAGCACCTAACTTCGCTATCGTGGACGAGGTGGACTCTATCCTCATAGACGAAGCACGTACTCCTCTTATTATTTCCGGACGCGGCGACAAGTCAACAGACCTTTATACTATCGTTGACCGTTTTGCTAAGACTCTTACATCCACAACTGTCGTTGAAATGGATGATAAGATAGATCAGGATGAAGCCAACGAGACTGCTGACTACATTATCGACGAAAAAGCTAAGACAGCAACTATCACACAGCGCGGTGTTAAAAAGGCAGAAGAGGCATTCCATGTCGAGAACCTCATGGATTCAGAGAATATGACTCTTCTCCACCATATAAATCAGGCTATCAAGGCTAACGGCGTTATGAGAAACGATATTGACTATGTTGTCAAGGACGGCGAGATCATCATCGTTGACGAATTCACCGGACGTCTTATGATGGGACGTCGTTTCAACGACGGTCTGCATCAGGCTATCGAGGCTAAGGAAGGCGTTAAGATCAAGAGCGAATCAAAAACTCTTGCAACTATCACTTTCCAGAATTTCTTCCGTCTTTATACAAAGCTTTCCGGTATGACCGGTACTGCTATGACAGAAGAAGACGAATTCAAGGAGATCTACAAGCTTGATGTTATCTCTATCCCTACCAATAAGCCGGTAATACGTATTGACCACAACGATCAGGTATACAGCTCTGAAAAGGGCAAATATGCTGCTATCATCGATAAGATCGTTGAGTGCCATGCAAAGGGACAGCCTATCCTTGTTGGTACAGTATCTATCGAGAAATCTGAGCTTCTGTCCGCTATGCTCAAGAGAAAGGGCATCAAGCATGAAGTCCTCAACGCTAAGCAGCACGCTAAGGAAGCTGAGATCGTTGCACAGGCCGGTAAGTATGGTGCTGTTACTATCGCTACCAACATGGCTGGACGTGGTACCGATATCATGCTCGGCGGTAACGCTGAATTTCTCGCAAGAGCTGCTCTGAGAAAGGACGGTATGGACGAGGATCTCATCACAGCTGCTATCGGATTTGCTGATACAGACGATCAGAATATCCTCGATGCAAGAAAGAAATACCGTGAGTATTATGATAAATTCAATGCAGAGGTAAAGGAAAAGGCTGTTGCTGTAAAGGAAGCCGGCGGACTTTATATCCTCGGTACAGAGCGTCATGAATCACGCCGTATCGACAACCAGCTCCGTGGACGTTCAGGACGTCAGGGCGATGAGGGCGAAAGCTGCTTCTTCCTCTCAGTTGAGGATGATCTTATGCGTATCTTCGCAGGCGACCGCCTCGAAAACCTCATGCGTACACTTAATGTTGCTGAGGATATGCCTATCGAGAGCAAGCTTCTTACACGTATCATCGAGTCTTCACAGAAGAAGGTAGAGGGTAACAACTTCAGTATCAGAAAGAACGTCCTCAACTATGATGACGTTATGAATACCCAGCGTGAGATCATCTATAAGCAGAGAGCACAGGTTCTTGACGGTGAGGATCTCCACGAGAGTATACTCAAGATGATGGAAGACCTCATTACATCAACTGTAAATTCTTACCTTGTTGATGAGGATGTCAAGGACGAGTGGAATCTCGTTGGACTTAAAGACCACTTCCTCGGCTGGCTCATCGGACCTGAGGATCTCACTTTTGAAGATGATGATCTTGCAAGCGTTACTAAGGAAGACATCATAAACGCTCTCAACGCAAAGGCAGGAGAACTCTATCAGGCTAAGGAATCTGAATACGGTTCTGATGTTATGCGTGAGCTTGAAAGAGTTATCCTTCTCAAGGTCGTTGATACAAAGTGGATGGCACATATCGACGACATGGAAGAGCTCAAGAAGGGTATCGGACTTCGTTCATACGGTCAGAAGAACCCTGTTATTGAGTATCGTTATGAAGGCTTCGAGATGTTCGATGCAATGGTAGAGGCTATCCGTGAGGATACTATCCGTATGCTCCTTACAGTAAGACTTCAGAAGAATGAAGCACCTGAAAGAGAACAGGTCGCTAAGCCGGATGCTCCGAACGCCGGAGCAGGTGACGGCAGCTTCTCTGAGCCTGCAAAGGCTAAGCACAAGGTCGGGGATAACGATCCTTGTCCGTGCGGAAGCGGCAAGAAGTACAAGAAGTGCTGTAAGAACAAAGAAAACAAGTAATTTTATAGGGGCAGCTTCGGCTGCCCTTTGTTGTAAATCGGCTGGGATACCACGAAAGGAATAAGATGTACAAAAACAAAACTGAAGAGCTTCCGGTCAAAGCTGTCCTCGCCTGTGTGGACACCGGGGAGTTTGATGCGGAGGTCTCCATAGATGAACTTGCAGAACTTGCTTCTACTGCGAATGCTGAGGTAGTCGGAAAGGTCATACAGCGGCGTCCGACTTATGATCCTGCTACCTGCATGGGCGCCGGCAGACTTGAGGAGCTGAAAGAGCAGCTTGATGTGCTTGGAGCTGAACTCGTCATATTTGATCATGAACTCACAGGTGTTCAGGTGCGAAATATAGAGGACATACTTGATGTTCGCGTCATAGACCGAACTACTTTGATACTGGACATTTTTGCACAGCGGGCGCGAACCAAAGAAGGTAAGCTGCAAGTGGAACTTGCACAGCAGAAATACCGTCTGCCGCGGCTTACCGGAATGGGAACGGCACTTTCCCGTCTCGGCGGCGGCATCGGTACAAGAGGACCTGGTGAGACAAAACTCGAATCGGATAAGCGCCACATAAGAAAGCGCATATCCTATCTCGAAGCTGAACTTGAAGAATTGAAGAAACACCGTGAATTCTCGCGCTCACGACGCAAAAAGGACGGCGTATTATGTGCAGCGATAGTCGGCTATACTAACGTCGGTAAGTCTACGCTGCTCAATGCTCTTACAGACGCAGGAGTTCTTGCGGAGAACAAGCTGTTTGCAACTCTTGATATAACTTCGCGGTCGATCGAGCTTCCGGACGGCAGAAGCGTTATGCTTATAGATACGGTTGGGCTTATACGCCGACTTCCGCACGATCTCGTTGAAGCGTTCAAGTCAACGCTTGAAGAAGCTGCTGCGGCTGATGTAATACTAAATGTTCAGGATCTTTCATCGACTGAACGGGAGCGTCAGGCGGAAGTAACTGAGAAGCTTCTCGAAGAACTCGGCTGCGGAAGTATACCAAAGATAAATGTAATGAACAAATCAGATGCTGCACTCTATCCGGACATGATATTTGAGGACAGCAATACAGTTATAATAAGTGCAAGGCATCACAGCGGCTTTGATAGATTGCTCAGGTGTATTTCGGAGAATCTTCCGGAGACTGCAAGGCGTATGAAGCTGCTTGTCCCTTATGATAAAACACAGTTTATTGGCAGGATACGTCAGGAGGGCAAGGTGTTTTCGGAAGAATACCTTCCTGATGGAACTCTCATTGACGCACTTGTTGATGTAAAACTCATCAAAGAAGCAGAGACTATGCTCTGTTCAGAATAGCTAACACATAAGGCAGTTTTTGGACTGCCTTATATCTTTATACTGAAAGTTTATCTGCTTTACTATATTAATGGTTGTATATTGCGATTATCTTGTAAAAGCACTCAAAAATTGCGGTCGATTTATGCTCACGGCACAAAATTAATATCCGCAATTGGCGTAAAATAGGACCAAAACGGTGTATTTGGAATACCGCAGCTTTATATGTAAAGTAATAGCAAAATTTGATTGGTATAATTATTCTTAGCAATAAACGACTTGAAATGTTCACAAAAATGTAATAAAATAACCATAGAAGCTTCAGAAAAGGCGGGACGTAACGCTCAAGGCGCTATGCTTTTCTGTTGCCCACATGATATTCATTATATTTATTTATTTTTGAAAGTGAGGAATGATACTCATGAAGAATGGCATATTCAAACGTGCGCTAAGCACTGTTGTTGCCGGCTTTCTGGTTTTCTCATCTGTCCCTTTCGTGGCAAAAGAGATGAAAGCTGAAGCAGCTAAGACGCTTACCACAAGTCCTGGCCATACACAGGAGACTGATTGGTATAACGATTACCATCATGAGATATGGCAGGCTGACACACCGAATTCGTCTACTATGACTCTTGCAGATGAAGGCGGCGGATTCAGCACAAAGTGGCAGTGCGGTCCTAACGGCTCAAGAGGAAACTTCCTTGCCCGCCGTGGTCTTTTCTACGGAAGACATACAGGAAAGCAATGGCGGGATTACGGTAACTTTACTTGCCAGTTCGACTGTGACTGGTCAGCAGGCACCTCGGGTAACTCACGTATTTGTATCTACGGCTGGACAGAAGATCCGCTCGTTGAGTTCTACATCATCGAGGACTGGAAGAACTGGGTTCCGAGAGCTGGCGGCAATACACAGTATATGGGAACGGTCAACATCGACGGAAGCGATTATGATATTCTCAAAAACCCAATGAATTCATACAACATCACCAACCAGAACGGACCTTTCACACAGTATATAAGTGTTCGTAAAAATACAAGAACATCTGGTACTATCAGCATTTACAAGCACTTTGAGGCTTGGGAAAAGCTTGGTATGAAGATGGGTGACTTCTATGAAGTTGCTTTCAACGTTGAAGGTTGGGAGAGCGACGGTCAGGCTAACGTTAAGAAGAATATAATCACTTACAAGGGCGATATTCCTGATGTAACGACAGAGCCTGCAACTGCTCCGGATCCTGATTCTGACGGTAACTACATCAGTGAAGGCTTTGAATCAGGCGAGGGTGATTTCAAAGGCAGAGGCGATGCAACTGTTTCAGTAGATAACAAGAACTACTATGATGGCAAGGCGTCCCTTCTCGTAAGTGGAAGAACAAAAAACTGGCATGGAGGTGCTATCGAACTTGATAGTTCAACATTCGTACCAGGCAACACATACAGTATAAGCGCAGCTGCTCTCCAGAAGAGCGGTTCAACAAAGGATCTTAAGCTTACTCTTGAGTATACCGCAGGCGATCAGGATTGGAAGGAAGTTGCTTCCGCAGACGCTAAGAGCGGTGAGTGGACAAAGCTCGAGAATACAGAGTTTACTATTCCTTCAGGCGCTTCAAATATGACACTTTACATTGAATCATCTGATGAAAACATCGATATCAACATCGACAACGTTCAGATCGCTAAGGCTGGAAAGTCTTCATCTGTAAAGACTGGCGGCGGTACAGTTGATTCAACATCTAATCCAAATCCAAATCCAAATCCGAATCCTTCAGAGGAAGCTCTCAAGAATGTATTTTCTAAGTACTTCAAGTTCGGTACTGCTGTAAGCGAAAACGAAGTTAAGCAGCACGGCGACTTCATCAAGAAGCACTTCAACAGCATCACTCCTGAGAACGAACTCAAGCCACAGTATATCCTTGATCAGTCAGCAAGCCAGCAGAGGGGCAACAACGTAAATCCACAGGTTTCTCTCCCAAGCAGTGCAAGAACAATTCTTGACTTTGCAGTTAACAACAATATTCCTGTAAGAGGACACACTCTTATCTGGCACAGCCAGACACCAGCTTGGTTATTCAAGGAAAACTTCAGCGATAATGGCGCAACAGTTTCCAAGGAAGTTATGGATCAGCGTATCAAGAATTACATCAAGAATGTATTTGATATGCTCAAGAAGGAATACCCAACACTTAACCTTTATGCTTACGATGTAGCAAATGAGTGTTTCTCAGACAACTACAAGGGATTCAGAGAAGCAGGTTGGGATCAGAGTAACGGACAGTCACCTTGGATGCTTATCTACAATGACGACAGCTTCCTCGTAACTGCTTTCGCAGCAGCAAAAGAATATGCTCCTAAGGGATGCAAACTTTTCTACAACGACTACAACGAGTACTATGACAAACTCGATCCTATCTACAACCTCTGTTCAAAGCTTTACAAGAACGGAACACTTGACGGTGTAGGTATGCAGTCACACCTCGGTACAAGTCAGCCTTCAGTTGACAAGTACGAAACAGCACTTAAGAAATATGCTTCGATCGGATGCGAGATCCACGTAACAGAGCTCGACATCACAAAGGATAACGGCGCAAGTGATTCACAGCAGGCAACATCCTATAAGAACATCGTAAATGCTATCAAGAACTGCGATAAGGTAACATCCCTCACAGTTTGGGGTACAAACGATAACATGAGCTGGAGACGTAATCAGCAGCCGCTTCTCTTTAACGGCAGCTACCAGCCAAAGGAAGCTTACAATGCAATTATCGCTCTTGTTCCACAGAGCGAATGGGGACAGACAAGTGATCCTCAGCCAACATCTGAAGAGCCAACTGAAGAGCCAACAGAAGAACCAACAGGCATTCAGCCTACAAAGGCAGGCGACGCTAACAACGATAATTTAGTTGATATGTCAGACGTTGTTATGGTAATGCAGTATGCACTTAACCCTGCTAAGTACGGCGTTGGCAAGCAGGATGGCATAACAGAGATCGGTCTCGCAAATGCAGACGTTGATAACACTGAAGGTGTTACAGTTAACGATGCTCTTCTCATTCAGAAGTTCACACTTCACCTTACAGACAGTCTTTCTAATCCACACGCTCAAAAAAAAACTAACAACGTAACTACATCATCTACCACAACTACTGCCACAGTTACTACCGCTGCTGATGCAAACTACTTCAAGAGTTCATTCAACAGCGATAGTGACGGATGGTCTGGAAGAGGCGATGCTTCAGTAGCTGTTAATAAGGACAACTACTACTCAGGCAACGGCTCTATCAAGGTAAAAGGACGTACAAAAAACTGGAACGGTGCAGCTATCAAACTTGATAGTTCTTACAAGGCAGGAGAGACATACAGCTTCAGTGCTGCTGTTCTCCAGAAGGCAAAAGAGTCTGATACATTCAACATCACTCTCCAGTATAATGACAGCACAGGTACAGAAACCTATGACAACATAGCAACTGTTAAAGCTAATAAGAATACCTGGACAAAACTCGAAAACACAAATTACACCATCCCTGCTGGAGCAACAGACCTCATAATCTATATTGAAACAGCCGAATCAACTATCGACTTCTTTGTAGATGAGGCTGCTGTATCCGCAGCGGGAACAAAATCTGCCGTAACAACAGGTTCAGGTACAGTGGCAGAAGAGCCAGAGGTAATCTCACAGGTTGATCCTTCCAAGCCAATGATCGCAATCAGCTTCGATGATGGCTGCTCACCAGCAAACAACAAGAGAATCGTTGATGCTCTCACAGAGCAGGGCTTCCATGCAACATTCTTCTATGTAAGCAACTGGTCACAGGGCTCAGAGAATCAGGCAGAGATAAAGTATGCATACAGCAAGGGCATGGAAATTGCTAACCACACTGTATCACATCCTTCCCTCGGTCAGAAGAGTTCAGCTGAGATCCGTCAGGAAGCTGACGGCTGCCACAACTACCTCAAGAGCGTTTTAGGCGTTGAGCCTTCAAAGCTTCTGAGACTGCCTTACCTTGATCAGGGCGGCGCTGTTAAGTCTACTCTTACAGACTACGGTCTTGTAACTGATGCTATCGACACAATGGATTACAAAGATCAGACAACAAAAGATCAGATCGTTCAGACTATCAAGCAGGCTATGGCAAACGGTTCCGGCAACGGCGCAGTTGTTCTCTGCCACGAGACATATTCAAAGACTGCTGCTGCTATCGAAGAGCTTGCACCATACATCAAGGCACAGGGCTGGCAGATAGTAACTATCTCTGAGATGTTCGAGGCTAAGGGCAAGTCTATCCCATATGGTCAGATCATCACAAGAGTGTGATTCATCCGGTATTGTATCGGAATAAATTAAGGTTTCTCCAATTTTAATATCCCCTGAAAGGCAGTCGGCGCACCAACCGGCTGTCTTTTCATTTTTTGCGGTCAAATTCACGGGCTTCTGTCAGGAACAATCGCAATTTATGAATAAAAAAATTTGTTTACACCTCAATTTGCATAAATATAGCGCCATAATTTGTCTTATCCTACAAATTTTTGGTCAGAGTATTTACAAAGAATTTGAAATATACTATAATAAATGTATCAGTATGGTGAATTATTGCGAATTTTGCGCTTTATTGATGAGGGGGATGTTTTATGATAAAAAACCTGTCTGGTGACTATGAGACGGTTGAGTATGATGCAAGGAAGTATGTAATGCTTTATGATAATACTGATTATGAAGCATATCCGGTGCATTGGCATAGTGCGCTTGAAATAATAATGCCGACACAGAACGATTATATCGTCAATGTAGGAGGAGTTGATTATCAGCCGCATGAAAATGAGGTTCTGATAATACCTTCAGGTGAACTTCATTCTATGCCGGCAGTTCGCGGAAGAAGATATATTTTCCAGTGCGATAATGCTATTCTTGGAGAGCTTCCGGCACTTGAGGCACTTATGAGAGGTGTTTCATCACCGCTTCTGATAGATGAGAATTCGGATAATGAGTTACAGGTGCTTGCGAAAAAAACTATGCTTGATATTGCTGCATTATATACATCTAAGTCTGAGCTTGCGGACGTAAGGATATATATGTGTGTACTCACACTGCTCACGGCAGTCCGCGAGGATCAACTGCGCAGAAGTCAGAGCAATATGGAGTGTGATGATGATAAGCTGAATGAATACAGCGAAAAATTCGGTACAGTTCTGAAGTATATTGATAACAATTATATGTATGACATCACTCTTGATGAACTTGCTGATGTTGCTGGTTACAGCAAATATCATTTTTCACGTATTTTCAAGCAGTATAATTCTATGTCTTACATACAGTATATTAACGCAAGGCGTACAAAAGCCGCTGAACAGCTTCTTTTTGAACCGGATATACCGATAACTGAAGTTGCGATGCGTTCAGGTTTCAAAAGTCTTACTACATTTAACCGTATTTTTAAGGATATAAAGCACTGTACTCCTACTGATTTCAAGAAACTTCTTGAAAAACGTACACTGTGACCGCATAGCATTAATATTGAGAATCAGGGCGCAAAGGGAGCTCCTTCTGGCGTAATCGTGGCATAAAATTACCGAGCCTATAATTTCAGGCTCGGTAACCATCTTTTCCGCTAAGGGCAGCTGACTAAAAAAGCGCCCTTTTTGTTTGGGCGCTTAATAGGTATATGGAACATATCTGATAGCATCACGCGAAATCGAATTCGCCTTCGTACTTATTTTTGAATTCCTCGAAAACCTCATTGAGAAGTTCTTCGTCCTCAACTGATACAAAATCATCGAATTCAGGATCTTCACCGGGAAGTATCTCAAGAATCACAACTTCATCGGATTCATCATCAAACGGCAGCATAACTGCGAAAAGTCTGTCCTTATACTCAATGGTATCGAGTATTTCAAATGAAATATCATTTCCGTCATCATCGGTCAGGGTGATGTAATTAGCTTCATCCTCATCGAATTCTTCAATATCTTTTTCCATATCGCTCATAGCGTTACCTCCTAAAACAGTATGATTAATTTTAACACATATCCGCTGAAAAATCAAGTGTTAATTATTAAACCTTGTGAACTTTCGATCGTATAGGGCTTATCAGTGTCGGAAACGGTAACACTTACGCTATTTCCGTGACGGGTTGCGGTGATAACAGCGCCGACCGTTCCTCCGGAGTTGTATATTGTGGTTTCAGCAGTGTGAGCGTTTTCGAGGCCATAGATCACGATATGCATATGGTCTGTGTAATCATACTCGGTTATATCGGAACAATTTCCGTAAACGATAATTGAATTTGGTTTTGCATAGAGTGGGAGACCGAAATAGTCGTAATTTCTGGTGTACCAGCTGCCGCCGTTCAATTGTTCACCGGATTGGATGTCAGTCCAGATGCCGCCGGCGGGAAGATAGAATTCAGCAGTTCCTTCCTCGTTAAAAATTGGCGCAACGAGGAGGTTTTCACCGAGCATATACTGCATATCGCAGGTGAGTGCTGAGCGGTCAAAGCCGAAATCAACTGCCATAGCGCGCATCATAGGAATGCCGGTTTTATGGGTAATCACAGCATTTGAGAAGAGATACGGCATAAGGCGGCATTTTAGTTTTGTGAAATGCCTTGCGACATCGCAGCTTTCTTCGTCGAAATTCCATGGAACGCGGTAAGAATTGCTTCCGTGATAGCGTGAGTGAGTGGACATAAGTCCGAAAGCGGTCCACCTCTTATAGAGGTCGGGAGTGCCTGTTGACTCGAAGCCTGAAATATCGTGGGAGCAGAAACCAAATCCTGACATTGAAATTGAGAGACATCCGTGGAGAGTTTCAAGCATGGAAGCGTAATTAGAGAAGGAATCGCCGCCCCAGTGCACCGGGAACTGCTGACATCCGGCTGTTGCAGATCTGGCAAACAGACAGACGTTATTTTCTCCTTGTATTTCGTTCAGAGCATCAAAAACTGTTTTATTGTATAGGTAGGAATAGTAGTTGTGCATCTTGAACGGATCAGAATTATCGAAATATATGACATCTGTCGGGATACGTTCGCCAAAATCGGTTTTTATAGCGTCCACACCGAGCAATGTAAGTTCCTTTATCCTGTCGGCATACCACTTTTGTGCTTCTGGATTGGTGAAGTCGATTATAGCGAGCCCCGGCTGCCATTGATCTGTCTGGAATACTGAACCGTCCTTGTTCTTGATGAATAAGCCTTTTTCGGCAAGTTCACTGAATACAGATGAGCGCTGACCTATGTAGGGATTGACCCATACGCACACCTTCAGACCGCGTTTCTTAAGACGTTCGATCATACCTTCCGGATCAGGAAAATTTGTGGTATCCCACTTGAATCCGCACCATTCAAACTCCTTCATCCAGAAACAATCGAAATGAAATACGTCCAGTGGGATGTCGCGTTTCTGCATTTCATCAATAAAACTTAGGGCAGTATCTTCAGTGTAATCCGTAGTAAAAGACGTTGAGAGCCAGAGCCCGAACGAGTAGGCAGGCGGAAGTGCGGGCTTACCGGTAAGATCTGTGTAGCTTGAGATAACATCAGCAATGCTGCTGCCGCCGAAAATGTAATAGGTAAGCTGTTCGCCCTGTATCGAAAATGAGGTCTTTGACACAAATTCGCTGCCGACTTCAAATGATACAAATTCCGGATGTGCTGCGAAAACTCCGTAATTACGTGAGGAGACAAAGAATGGTACTGATTTATACGACTGTTCGGTGGAAGTACCGCCGTCGTTGTTCCATATATCTATTGTCTGTCCGTTTTTGACGAACGGAGTGAATTTCTCACCAAAGCCGTAAATGTATTCACCGGCTGAAATACTCAGCATTTCGCGGATATACGTGTTGCCGCCGTTATCATGTCTTGCGAAAAAACGTTCAGGAGTTTTGCTTCTGAAACTGTCATCGGTTACGATAAGGGAAGTGGTAGGCCATTCTGCACGGGTTAGAAGCCTGTCATCGTAATAGTAGGCAGCACTCCACGCGCAGCCTCGAGGTGGTATCTTGACTCTGGTTCTGCCGGAAATCAATTCGGTAGAGCCGTCCTCATTTGCGATGATCTCAGGAGTGAAGTTCTCGTCCTCGTAAAGCTGGAACATTGGCGTTTTTCTGACTGCACCTGAAAAGTGTTCTATCGTAACCTTGATACTGTTTTCGAGTGTTGAAGTTAAGCGTATTGTCAGCAGAGGACCTGAAAGTGTCATAGCGCGGTTAGCTATCCACTTGCTTACAGTGTAAATCGTTATACCGCGGCGGTCGATTTCGATGTCGTAAATCTGAGTTGCGTAATCAACTGTGCAGCCGAGTTTTTCGAGCCAGTAACCGTCCGAGAACTTCATAGATTCATCTCCTTAAAAGAATGCCGCACAATAAAAAGTGTGCGGCATTATAAATTTTATTGTGATACAGCGATCAAAGCATAGAAGCGCGGAGCTCTTCGCCGCTGAGTTTAGAAAGGTAAGCAGGAGCAATATCGAAAGCTGTCTTGCATCCGGTCGCACCTTCCTTGCTGAGTCTGCCGAGTGCTCTTGCATAGCAGATAAGAACGCTTGCTGTGAACTCAGGATTGGACTCAAGCTTGAGGGAGTATTCTATCATCTGGTGAGTTTTCTCACCGTCGCCAGTGAGACCGCTTCTCATAACGAAGCCGCCGTGAGGCATTTTGTTGTGCTTAGCATCGAATTCTTCTTCACTGATGAAGTTTACAGTTGTATCATACTCATCGAAGTAATTCTTCATAGTTTTGATGTCGTTCTCGATTTTAGCGAGATCAGCACCCTCTTCCGGAACTATCCAGCATTCTCTGAGGTGCTTCTGACGGGTTGTGAGTTCCGGCTGACTGCCTGAACGAACAGCTTCCATAGCTGATTCGATCGGAACGGTATACTGAATACCCTTCTTAACGCCTTCAACGCGTCTGATAGCATCGGAGTGACCCTGGCTTACGCCCTTGCCCCAGAAAGTATAGCTTTTTCCGTTGGGGAGTATAGACTCAGCATAGAGTCTGTTGAGTGAAAAGAGACCCGGATCCCAGCCAAGTGAAATAAAAGCGAGGTGACCGCTTTCTTTAGCAGCTTTGTCAACGTTTGCGAAATGCTCAGGTATTCTTGCGTGAGTATCAAAGCTGTCAATAACGTTGAAATTCTTAGCAAGAGCCGGAGTCTGCTTTGGAAGATCAGTAGCACTTCCGCCGCAGATGATCATAACATCGATCTGATCCTTTACGGATTCAGCGTCATCAATCTTGAAAACTTTTGCGCCTGCGGTGAGGGGCTTCACAGCAGAAGGATCTCTGCGGGTAAAGATACCGGCAAGTTCCATGTCGTCGTTCTGTCTGATAGCAAGTTCAACACCTCTGCCGAGGTTGCCGTATCCTGCGATACCGATTCTTAATTTACTCATAATAGTATTACCTCCTTGATGTACTCGCCATTGAGTACACATTACTTATAAATTATATCACACATTTTTTTAAAATGCAACAATTTACAAGTATAATTTGTCTTGGATAACAAAAAAATTTCAGATAAACAATAGTTTATAAAGCAAAGAAAAGCCTGACCGAAAGGTCAGGCTGAAAATTCTTTATAGCAATATTCTTACTTGTTGATGATTCTTACTCTGATAACACCGTCAACAGCATTGATCTTGCCTTCAACAGAAGCCGGGATGTCGCCGATAACATCAAGCATTGTGTAAGCGAAGTCCTTCTTGCTTGCGTTTACCATATTCTCGATATTGATACCCTCGTTTCCAACAACAGTAGTGATAGAAGCGATAGTTGTTGGAACGTTCTTGTGGATAACGCAGATCTTTGTACCCTGAGCTTCCATAGCAGCGTTAGGAAGGTTTACACTGTTCTTGATATTACCATTTTCGATGTAATCAATAAGCTCTTCAGCAGCCATAACAGCGCAGTTATCTTCACTTTCAGGGGTTGAAGCACCGAGGTGTGGAAGAACGATAACATCGTCAACGCCGAGAACGATGTCGTCAGCGAAGTCAGTAACATACTTAGCAACCTTACCGTCAGCGATAGCCTTGACAACAGCTTCACTGTTGATGAGCTCACCTCTTGCGAGGTTGATGAGACGAACGCCGTCCTTCATCATAGCGATCTGCTCAGCATCGATAGTATTCTTTGTCTGAGGAGTGTAAGGCATATGGATAGTGATGTAATCGGAGTTCTTGTAGAGCTCGTTGATGTCGGAAACAACCTCGACTGTTGGCTCAAGATGGAGAGCAGCGCCAACTGAGAGGAAAGGATCGTAACCGATAACCTTCATACCGAGTGACTCAGCTGCGTTAGCTATCTTGCCGCCGATAGCACCGAGACCGATGATACCGAGAGTTTTACCTGCGATCTCAGGACCTGCAAACTTTGACTTGCCGCCTTCAACGGTCTTAGGAGCATCTGGAGTACCCTTGAGAGAAGCAGCCCATGAAGCAGCCTCAACGATCTTTCTTGAAGCGAGAAGGAGAGCACAGATAGCGAGTTCCTTAACAGCGTTTGAGTTAGCACCAGGAGTATTGAAAACGCAGATACCTTCCTGAGCGCAGCGTTCAACAGGAATATTGTTTACGCCTGCGCCTGCACGAGCGATAGCAACGAGCTTATCGCCGAATACCATATCGTGCATTTTAGCACTGCGGACCATGATAGCATCCGGATTTTCGGGAGAATCGGAGATAGAATATTTGCTCTTGTCGAAAATATCTGTACCGATAGTCGAGATCTTGTTTAATGTCTGTATCTTGTACATTTCAGTAAACCTCATTTCGTAAAAATATAATGTATGAGGGACAGCTGTCCCTCACAAAAATTCAAAATCGAGCGATCAGGAATTTTCTTCCTCGAACTTCTTCATAAATGCAACGAGCTTTTCAACGCCTTCGATAGGCATAGCGTTGTAGATAGAAGCGCGCATACCGCCGACAGTTCTGTGACCCTTGAGGTTCTCAAAACCGGCAGCCTTTGACTCAGCGACGAACTTCTTATCGAGTTCATCGTTGCCTGTGATGAATGGAACGTTCATGAGTGAGCGATCCTTTTTCTCAACAGTACCCTTGAACATCTTGCTCTGATCGAGGAAATCGTAAAGGATCTGAGCCTTCTTCTCGTTGTGCTTCTTCATAGCCTCGAGACCGCCCATCTTCTTGATCCACTTGAATACCTTGCCGCAAACATAGATGCCGTAGCATGGAGGAGTATTGTAGAGAGACTCGTTATCAGACTGGATCTTCCAATCCATCATAGTAGGAGTGCACTTAAGAGCAGGACCGTCAGCGATGAGGTCTTCACGAACGATGATGATCTGAACGCCTGAAGGACCAACGTTCTTCTGAACGCCGCCGTAGATAACGCCGTACTTTGAAACGTCAACAGGCTCAGAGAGGAAGCATGAGCTTACGTCAGCAACGAGTTCGTGACCCTTAGTGTTAGGGAGTTCCCAGAACTTTGTACCATAGATAGTATTGTTCTCGCAGATGTAAACGTAGTCAACGTCATCCGGAATATCGAGATCTGAGCAGTCAGGGATATAAGAGAAAGTCTTATCAGCAGAAGAAGCAACTCTTACTACTTCACCGTATTTTTCTGCTTCCTGAGCAGCTTTTTTAGCCCACTGACCAGTGATGATATAAGCAGCCTTGCCCTTTTTCATAAGGTTCATAGGAACGCCTGCGAAAACGAGAGAAGCACCGCCCTGAACAAAGATGACCTTATAGTTATCAGGGATATTCATAAGATCACGGAGATCCTTTTCAGCCTCCTTAATGATCTCATCGTATACTTTTGAACGGTGTGACATCTCCATAACGGACATACCGCAGCCCTTGTAATCCATCATTTCGTCTGCACATTCTTTGAGGACTTCCTCAGGGAGAACAGCAGGACCAGCGCTAAAGTTATAAACTCTGCTCATTATAAAAAACCTCCAAATAGAATATATAAAATAATAGTATTTGCCATACAATAATAATTATACTATTTTCGTACAGATAAGTCAATACGTACAGGAAAAATTTTTCTTTATACGTTATAAGGTAAAATAGTATCGGGAAATGTGTTAATCACGGTTAACTTTATCTCATGAAGAGGTAAACGGTGTAACCGGAGTAGATCATAAGCATTGCGATGCCCTGCCAGCGGACGAGCTTGCGTTTCGGGATGCAGAACAGGAGTACAAGAACTGTACAGGCAATGAGTACCGTCGTATCGATGACGTTGAGATGAGTGAATGTCATAGGAGCGATAGAAGAGGCGATACCGAGTACAAACAGGATATTGAATATATTTGAGCCGATAACGTTTCCGAGAGCCATATCGAGTTCATTCTTTCGTGCAGCCACAACGGAAGTAACGAGTTCGGGGAGACTTGTTCCGAGGGCAACGATAGTCATACCGATGAGATTATCGGACATTCCGAAAGTACGTGCTATGTCGGAAGCGCCGTTCACGACCATTTTTCCGCCGATCGCAATAGCGATCATGCCGCCGATGATGTAGACTATACAGCGCCATACCGGCAGGACTTTTATCTCGTCCTCTTCATCAGTCGTTGAACTGTTTCTTGCCTCAAAAGCACTGTGTACCATGAGGTAAAGGAACACAACGAATGCTGCAAGGAGAGTTATACCGCAGAAACGCTTTAGCTCACCAAAGCAGGCACCCATACCGAGGAGACCTCCGGCAGCAAGGAGTGATATAGGTATATCGCGCTTGATAGCTTCCTTATCAATAGCGAGCGGACACAGTACAGCACACAGACCTGCAACCACCATGAGATTGAATATGTTTGAGCCGATAGCATTGCTTATCGAGAGCTCATTTTTCCCTGCAATAGAAGCGCTTACACTTACGGAAGTTTCCGGAAGGCTTGTACCCATTGCAACAATGGTAAGACCAATTATAATAGTAGGAACTCTCAGACGCTTTGCGGCAGCTGAACTTCCGTCAACGAAGAAGTCAGCTCCTTTGATAAGAAAAACAAAGCCGAATACCAGAAAAAAGTACATCATACGCGATAAAAACTCCTAATCATTCAAGTTGATAATCATTATAACACATAAAAAGCAGCATTTCAAGCTGTACTGACATTATGCACCAAATTCGGCAGTGTATGACAAGAAAACTGCCGTATATGCAGAAAATTTCAAGTTGTTATTAAATTATCAGAAATTTCTTGCAATAGACGAGCGATTGTGATATAATTTTAAACGGTTTTGCGCCTGACCTTTGAACTGAATGTGGGCAATACAGGCAAGGCACTTATTTTAAGACGCACAGCGTCTATGGAGGTTAAAAACATGTCAGCAGCACAGATATTTGCCGTTGTAATATTTGCGGCAATGTTCGTGATGATAGTTCTCGATAAGATCGAGCGTCATCTCGTAACACTGGGAAGCGGTATCCTCACTCTCGGCGTGGTATTCGGCATCTGCATGAGAGACGGAGAGGCTATCTGGAATACGCTTGCTATCAAAGGCTTTGCGACCAAGGACTTCTGGTATCAGGTAACAGAAAGTGAAAGCAAGGGTATCAACTGGGCGACTATCATCTTCATTGCCGGAATGATGGTAATGGTAGAGGGCATGGCGAAAGCGGGATTCTTCCGCTGGCTTTGCATGAAGATAGCGTTCATAGTAAAGTGCAGAACGATACCGGTATTTATCACGTTTATGATAATGTCGGCTGTACTTTCAATGTTTATCGACAGTATCACAGTTATCATGTTCCTTGCAGCTGTAACAGTAGAGCTTGCACAGCTTCTTAAATTCAATCCGGTACCTATGATACTTTCAGAAATATTCTGCGCTAATCTTGGCGGAAGCGCAACAATGTGCGGAGACCCGCCGAACATCATCGTAGGTACTTCTCTTGGCTTCTCTTTCTTTGATTTCCTTACAAACACAGGTCTGTGTGCAGGCATTTGTCTTGTAGTATCGGTTATATTCCTTTACTTTGCATTCCGCGGAGAACTTGCAACAAAGAGCGGAGAAAAGATAGATATTTCCAAGCTTCCTAAGCCTTCCGAGGCTATCACTAACAAGAAGGAATTCATAATCAGCAGCATTATTTTCGGCTGTGCAGTAGTTCTTCTCATCACTCACGCAACAACTCATCTTACTGTTGCAAGCATAGGTTTGTTTATCGCTGCTGTAACACTTATTACATCAGGAAAATATGCTCTTGAACTCATCAAGAAGGTCGATTACAAGACTCTCGTGTTCTTCATCGGACTCTTTATAGTGGTCGGCGGACTTGAAGAGACAGGCATCCTTGAACTCATTGCAAAGTTCATCAAGAATATCAGCGGCGGCAATTCAATGCTCATGATAGCAATTATCCTCTGGGTATCAGCAATTGCAAGCGCATTTGTTGACAACATTCCATTTGCGGCAACAATGGTGCCTGTTATACAGAGCCTTTCTGAGACAACAGGAGTCAGCCTCAGAACACTTGCGTGGACACTCTCACTCGGTACAGACATCGGAGGAAGCGCAACACCTATCGGTGCTTCAGCAAACGTAGTCGGAACATCAGTTGCAGCCAAGAACGGCTATCCGATCAGCTGGGGAAGATACTGCAAGAAGATCGCTCCTGCAACGATCATCGTGCTTGCAGTTTCAACAGGATATATTTTCCTGAGATACCTTTGATAAATAACGATAGAATAATAAATAGTCAGGAGGATCAATATGTCACAGCTTATCATATCAGTAGGACGTGAGTTCGGAAGCGCCGGAAGAGCTATCGCAGAGGAACTTGCCAAAAGATTCAATATTCCTGTTTATGACAGACATCTTATCACTGAGATCGCAAATAAGACAGGTCTCACAACAGAAGAAATAGAAAAATACAACGAGAACCCCAAGCACCTTATTTTCTCTCGTTCTGTCAGAGGATACAGCAATTCTATTGAGGATAATATCGCAGAAATGCAGTTTGATTTCATAAAGAAGAAGGCTGAAAGCGGAGAGTCCTTCGTAGTTGTGGGACGCTGTTCAGAAACCATTCTCAAGGACTATGAATCGCTCGTTTCACTTTTCATACTTGGTGATATGGAAGAAAAAGTAAAGCGTGTAATGAAGGTTTATGAGCTTTCAGAGGACGATGCAAAGCGCCTTATAGAGAAAAAAGACAAAAAGAGAAAGCGCTATCATAACTATCACTGCTCAGGACACTGGGGCGATTCAAGACTTTACGACCTCAGCATCAACAGCAGCTGTCTTGGCGTTGACGGCACTACCGATGCACTTGAAGCCTATATCAAGGCAAGAGTAAACAACATGAAATAACATATATAAAGGATTGCCGGAGCGGAATATGACCGGCAGTCCTTTTTTACTTGACATTTATGACGAAAAGTGGCATAATTAAAGAATACCAATAATCAATAAAGCGGCATATGCCGCGCAGTCATTGTCAGGAGGTAATTATGGCAAATCAGCTTTGTATCGTTCTTGATTTCGGCGGTCAGTATAACCAGCTCATAGCAAGAAGAGTCCGTGAGTGCGGCGTTTACTGTGAGATCAAGAGATTTGATACCCCTCTCGAAGAGATCAAAGCACTTGATCCTATGGGCGTTATCTTTACAGGCGGTCCTAACAGCGTTTACGACGAAGCTTCACCGCATATCGCAAAAGAGTATTTTGATCTCGGTATCCCGACTCTGGGTATCTGCTACGGATGTCAGCTTATGGCTTATACCCTCGGCGGAACTGTTGAGAGCTGTACCAAGAGCGAATACGGCAAGATAGAGATAGAGCAGAAGGGCGGCAAACTGTTTAAGGATGTTCCGGAAAAGAGCATCGTCTGGATGAGCCATACTGATTTTGTCAGCAAGCTTCCGGAGGGCTTCAGCGGCAAGGCTCATTCCGAGGATTGTCCGATAGCTGCATTTGAATGTCCTGAGAGAAAGCTTTATGCAGTACAGTTCCATCCTGAGGTAACTCACAGCCAGTTCGGCAAGGAGATACTTCATAACTTCCTCTATGAAGTCTGCGGCTTCAACGGAGACTGGAAAATGGACGATTTCATTGAGACAACTGTTGCAAAGCTGCGCGAACAGATAGGCGATAAGAAGGTAATTCTCGGACTTTCCGGCGGTGTTGACTCCTCAGTAGCAGCCGGACTTCTCAGCCGTGCAGTAGGCAAGCAGCTTACCTGCGTATTCGTCGATCAGGGTCTTATGCGTAAAGACGAGGGTAATTTCGTCGAGGAGACATTCACAAAGCTGTTCGATATGAATTTTGTGCGTGTTAATTGTCAGGAAAAATTCCTTGCAGCACTTAAAGGTGTAAAAGATCCCGAGCAGAAGAGAAAGATCATCGGCACTGAGTTCTATAATGTGTTCTGGGATAAGATCCGTGAACAGGGAGCAGATGGCTTCTTTGCACAGGGAACTATATATCCTGACCGTATTGAGTCCGGAAAAGGCAATAAAGCAGGTCAGGGAAGTACAGCAGTTATCAAAACACATCATAACATGGTCAAAATGCCTGATGACATTAAGTTTGACGGAGTTATTGAGCCTCTTGGTGACCTCTTCAAGGACGAGGTAAGAGCAGTTGGCGAAAAGCTTGGTATACCGCACGACCTTGTTTGGAGACAGCCATTCCCTGGACCGGGGCTTGGTGTCCGTATCATCGGAGAAATAACCGAAGAAAAGATAAAAGTGCTTCAGGAAGCAGATGCTGTTTTCCGTGATGAAATAAGAAAGAGCGGCATTGAGAGTGAACTCAGACAGTTTTTTGCAGTGCTTCCGGATGTACGCACTGTCGGAGTTATGGGCGATCACCGTACTTATGATCATCTGATCGCTATCCGCGCAGTTACTACTGATGACTTTATGACCGCCGACTGGGCGCGTATCCCTTATGATGTTCTTGCAAGAGTTTCAAATCGTCTCTGTAATGAGGTCGAGCACGTAAATCGAGTGGTGTACGATATTACTTCAAAGCCTCCGGGAACTGTGGAGTGGGAATAATAAACAAGGCCTCAGAAACGGCGTAGATACGCCATTTCCGAAGCCTTAAAATCTCAGTGATAACAATTTGATAACAGGGAGCTAAGCGGAATTATTCTGCGGTTCAAGTGGCTTACAGGTTACGCCACTCTTTCGCAGGTTCGTGCTTTCCGCAGTCATCGGTCGTTTTCGGCCAGTTAAGCTTCCATTCTGTATATTCGGCCTTGCTGATCTTACCGTCAGCAAGGTCTTTTTTTCGTCTCTGCCACTCAGAAAGGAGGTCAGTCATAAGGATAGAGCCGAAAACAATGCCCTTTCTTCTGTTCCCGTCCTCGTCCTCGCAGTCCTCAATGCTGATCGGGTAATGCTCGTCAAGCTCAAAGAGCATCATCATAACGCCTTCCGCTCCGAGTATCTCATCATCAGCAAGGAAACGGGGATTCACATCCAATGCTTCGGCAAGCAGTTCCACAAGTGCCTGCTTGGGTGTGCGTGTGCCTGATTCATACTGTGCGATGCGGACATCGGCGGACTTCTCGTCAAAGCCGACTGCCATACCAAGCTGTTTCTGCGTCATTCCCCTGAAATCACGAATACGGTGTATCTTATCTCCGATAATGCTCATGGTGGTTCACTCCTTATAAATTTCTGTGTTAGCAAAATCTCATACTATCCAGGTAAAGACCTCGGCTGCACTTTCATAGTTTTCCATATGATCGTGGATATTCCAGATCCACGCTGTTGCAATGTAGATGAACTCTTTCTCTCGGTCAATCAAATAGAAAGATACTGCTTTTGTTCCTGATGGTGCTTCTCCGTTAAAGTCGTACCAGAACATTTTATATCCTTTTTTAAAATCTTCCGGAAACCACTTGAATTCATCATTAGGATCAGGGAAACTAATTGCGAAAGTATTATCCTCAGTTGACAAACCATATGTAAATAAGTGTTCATCAGAATCTCTGCTCTCAATTGGAACGGAGGATTTCACATAATACGTCTTACCAATTTCAAGCGATGCTGTTCTTATCCTGATCTGTTTTTCTTCATAGTCAGTCGCTTCAATGATATTGTTTTCATCATTATTGATATATACATCATGGTTGCTGTTCCAGCTTTCGACAATATCAAAAGGAATACAATTATCTTCCTCATCAACGATTTCAATATCTACAAGCGGGGTTCTGAGCACAGTCACATTGCTTTCTAACACCTTATCTTCTTTCAAATGATTCACCTCCGGGATAGTAGCTTTACTGCATTATAACATATTTGTTTAGGATAGTCAATAGATACTAAACAAAAAAATTTAGAAAAATTTCGATTTAGGGGTTGACAAAAGCAAAAATGTTTAGTATAATAAGACTAAGCAAAAATGTTTAGATAGAGAATTTTGCTTATCGGATACGCAAATGCGCCCGATACCACACAGAACAATATTTTAAGAAAGGGTTGACTACTATGTCAGAAAAGTTTATCCGTGCAGAGGAACTCGCAGAGATCATGGAGATCTCCGTTCCGTATGCATACAAAATCATCAAGCAGCTCAATGAGGAGCTTGACGCAAAGGGCTACATCACCATCACAGGCAGAGTGAACCGTGAGTATTTCAACGAGAGAGTGTACTCGGCAGAACACCCGGTGAAAGCACCTGAAAAGAAAGAGGGTGATGACTGATGCCCGTATACAAGGACAAAAACGGCACTTGGTATGTCATGACTCGCTGTGATGACTGGCAGGGGCAGCGCAAGCAGAAGTGCAAGCGTGGCTTCAAGACAAAGCGTGAGGCTCAGGATTGGGAGCGCAGATTTCTTCTCCAGCAGGGCGGCGACCTCGATATGCTGTTCAAGGACTTCTACAAGCTGTATGAGCAGGACATGAAAGCCCGTTTGAAGCAGAATACCTGGGAGCATAAGGCTTGTGTCATCAAGTCGAAGATACTGCCTTACTTCGGGGAGAAGTCCATGAAGGACATCCAGGCAAGAGATGTGCTGACGTGGCAGAACGAACTGCTCCGTCACCGTGACAAAAACGGCAAGCCCTATTCGGAGACCTACCTGAAAAACCTGCACAATCAGCTCTCTTGTATCTTTAACCACGCCGTCCGCTACTACGATCTGAGTACCAATCCCGCAGCCAAAGCCGGGAGCATCGGCGTGAAGAACGCTAAGGAGATGAACTTCTGGACAAAGGACGAGTATATGCAGTTCTCCGAGGTCATGATGGATAAGCCGATCTCGTTCTATGCCTTTGAAATGCTCTACTGGTGCGGGATCCGACTCGGTGAGCTGCTGGCTCTCACGACTGCGGACTTCGATTTCAAGAACCGCAAGCTCCGCATCAACAAGTCCTATCAGCGTATCAAGGGGCAGGACGTCATCACAGAGCCCAAAACCAAGAAAAGCAACCGCACCATTGAAATGCCCGATTTTCTTTGTGAGGAGATGCAGGAGTATTTCAGTATGCTGTACGACCAGAAGCCCGACGAGCGGATCTTCCCCATATCCAAGAGTTATCTGCATCATGAGATGGACAGGGGTGTGAAAGCGACAGGATTGAAGCGTATCCGTATCCACGACCTGCGACACAGCCATGTTTCACTCCTGATCGAGCTTGGGTTCTCGGCGGTCGCTATCGCTGACCGTGTGGGACATGAGAGCATCGAGATCACCTACCGTTATGCACATCTGTTCCCCTCCAAGCAGGCGGAGATGGCGAATCAGCTCGGTGAGCTGAAGAAGGGAGGTGATTTTAATGTCAGCAAAGAATCTTGACAGCAAGGGCAGATTCAGGGCAAGGACGATCGGTTTCCGTGTCTCGCCCGAAGAAGACAAGCTGATCAACTCGGCTGTGGCTCTCTCGGGACTGACCAAGCAGGACTACATCGTGAAGCGGCTGCTGTGCCGTGATGTGGTGGTGCAGGGCAATCCGAGAGTATACAAGGCTCTGAAAAATCAGCTTGCGGAAGTCCTCAGCGAGCTGAGAAGAATCAAGAACGGCTCTGCTGTGGACGACGAGCTGCTGTCCACGATACAGCTTAACATTAAAATTTGCCACATATTTATCAAGAGTAGCAATTCCATAATATCTTGATTTGCCCCTTGACAACCACATCAATCTGCGCTATAATACCAAATAAGGAGCAAGCCACCGGGCACATATTCTCCTATAAGTCGCTGGTTTTTGTTATCATGGCGCTAAAAAAATGATAACTCGGCATCAGTGGGCAGTATATTACAGAGCAAAATGTATAACTGAGATACCACAGCACAAATCGCCTAAACAAATTTGTTTAGTATCGGGTGAAATCTGGGGAGTGGGAATAATCTCCGAAGCGCTGCCAGCGGCAGATACAGCGAGGAGATTATTGCGCAGCGGTCGGAATATCCAAGCGAAAGCGCCGGAGATTCCGGGCACCGCAAGTGGGTTCCGCTAATGCCGAAGCGCTGCCAGCGGCAGATACAGCGAGGAGATTATTGCGCAGCGGTCGGAATATCCAAGCGAAAGCGCCGGAGATTCCGGGCACCGCAAGTGGGTTCCGCTAATGCCGAAGCGCTGCCAGCGG